>Ga0197143_1000004_pt1 | contig 281424 bp, 305 predicted proteins | sample GBS70_MetaG_FD_148603 | JGI IMG/M metagenome (GOLD analysis project Ga0197143, IMG submission 148603) | Sediment microbial communities from Great Boiling Springs, Gerlach, Nevada, United States - GBS 70_MetaG | ecosystem: Environmental > Aquatic > Thermal springs > Hot (42-90C) > Sediment... | reverse complement strand
GGCGCCAATCGAACCAAGCTGGGATTGAAAGACGTGTCGGCGCCCCGGGGGCAGATTGAGCTTGTCCGCAGCATCCCTCCTCAGTACAATGGGCAAGAAGGTAACGGGCCTTGAGGAACATCGCCGCGCGTAAGGGCTATGTGACAATAATAGCCGTGCTGGCGGCGGCCCTGGCAGCCGTCCTCCTCATCCTCATGACCCGTGGCGGCCAGGGAGGGGAGCGCCCGCCCCAGGCCACGGGTGTCCCCGCCCAGGGCAACGTGCTGGGCGACCCCAACGCCCCTGTCCTCATCATCGAGTACTCCGACTTCCAGTGCCCCTTCTGCCGCCGGTTCGCCCTAGAGACGGAGCGCCTCCTCCTGGAGGACTACATCAAGACGGGAAAGGCCAGGCTGGAATACAGGCACTACGCCTTCCTCGGCCCTGAGTCCCAGGCCGCCGCCGAGGCCGCCGAGTGCGCTAACGAGCAAGGGAAGTTCTGGCCCTACCACAACATCCTCTTCCAGAGGCAAGGGAGGGAGAACAGCGGCGCCTTCTCCCGCCAGAACCTCATCGCCTTCGCCCAGGAGGTGGGTCTGGACGTGGACTCCTTCACCTCCTGCCTCGACTCCCATAAGTACCGCCAGAAGGTCATCTCCCAGACAGAGGAGGGCAAAGCCTTAGGAGTGCGCGGGACCCCCACCTTCTTCGTGGGGGACGCCGTCATCCGCGGCGCGCAGCCCTATGAGGTCTTTAGACAGACCATCGAGCAAGCCCTGGACAAGGCCAAAGGCTCTCAGTGACCTCTTGCCGCTAGCCATCGGCCTCTTGGCCTTGGCAGGGATGGGTGTGGCGTCTGTCCTCACGTGGCTCTACTACCAGCCCACCTCCCCATTCTGCACCGGGGTAGGAGGTTGCCACGTGGTGGCTACCAGCCCATATGCCCACCTGGGCCCCGTGCCCGTGGCCTTGATGGGAGTCTTGGGCTACGGGGCCATGGCCCTCCTGGCCCTCAGCCGCCAGCCCTGGGCCATGGCCGCCCTCCTGGCCCTTTCCCTTGGCGCCCTCATATACTCCTGCTATCTCACCTATCTGGAGGTGGCCGTCATCCACGCCCTCTGCCCCTGGTGCTTGGCCTCCCAAGGCCTGGTGGCCACCCTGGCCGCCCTATCTGCCCTCCGCTTCCTCAAGTCTTGACCTTGCCCCCACCACCAGCTAACATTCGAAGAGGGAGGAGGCTTGGGAAATTTGAGCATAATAAACTTTCATAAGGAGGGTATGGGATGGCCTATGTGATATGTGAGCCGTGCATCGACGTGATGGACAAGTCGTGCGTGGAGGTGTGCCCGGTAGACTGCATCCACCACGAGGAGGGGAAGGACCGAAAGCTGTACATCGACCCTGACGAGTGCATCGATTGTGGAGCATGCGAGCCGGTGTGTCCGGTAACGGCCATCTTCGCCGAGGAGGACGTGCCAGAGCAGTGGAAGGAGTACATCCAGCTGGACGCTATGTGGTACAAGGACCCTGAGGCAGTCAGAGCCCGCATCAATGAGCTGAAGCCCCCGGCCTAAACCAGAGCCTGCAGGGCCTGGGCGAAGAGACGGGCTGTCGCCTCGTCGATGTTACAGAAGCGCACCAGCCGCAAAGGCGACTGGGGATGGGAGTCTAAGTAGTCCTGTACGGCCTGCAGGATGATGCTCACCCCCAGCTCTTTGGGGAAGCCGAAGATGCCGGTGGAGATGGCCGGCAGGGATACGCTTTGGGCCCTCACCTCCTCAGCCCGGGAAAGGGCGCTCTGCACTGCCCGATAGAGGAGGCGCTCCTCGTCGCCCATGCCCCAACGGGGGCCTACAGCGTGAACCACATAGCGGGCCAGTAGCTTGCCGGCGCCCGTAATGGCTGCCTCCCCTGTGGGCACGAGCCCATGCTCACGGATCCAACGGTCGCTCTCCTCTTGAATCGTCCTGCCGCCGCGGCGGACGATGGCCCCAGCCACCCCTCCTCCATGGGCCAAGTATTGGTTGGCGGCGTTGACTATGACATCCACCGCCTCCAGGGTGATATCACCCAGGACGGCCTCTAAGCGGCGGCCATCTGGACGGGTGTAGGAGGCCAGCACCTGGTTCATGGGTCCTGGCCCAGCCGCTCCTTTAGGGCCTGGACCAAATTGGCGATGGGCACCCGCACCTGGGCCATGGTATCCCGGTCGCGGATGGTCACCGCCTGGTCCTGCAAGGTCTCGAAGTCGATGGTCACGCAGAAGGGGGTGCCGATCTCGTCCTGGCGGCGATAGCGGCGGCCAATGCTTTGGGCATCGTCATACTGGGTCATGAAGTGAGGGCGGAGCATGTCCCACACCCGTTGGGCCACTGGCACCAAGTCCTCGTGCCTGGAAAGAGGGAGGACAGCCACCTTGATGGGAGCCAGGGCAGGGTGGAGGCGCAATACTGCCCGCGTCTCCCCTCGCACCTCCTCCTCGTGATAGGCGTCCATCATGAAGGCCATGAAGCAGCGGTCCACCCCGGCTGAGGGCTCGATGACATATGGGACGATGTGTTGACCGGTGACATCATCGAAATAGGTCAGCTGCTTGCCCGAATACTGGGAGTGACGGCGCAGGTCGAAGTCGGTGCGGTTGGCGATGCCCTCCAGCTCCGCCCATCCCATGGGGAAGAGGAACTCGATCTCATAGGTGTCCTTGGCGTAGTGGGCCAGCTCCTCGGGGGGGAGACGACGCACCCGCAGATGCTCCTCCCGCAGGCCATACCGCAGGTACCAGCGGTAGCGCTCCTCTACCCAGTGCTGGTGCCACTTCTCGTCCTCCTCCGGACGCACAAAGTACTCGATCTCCATCTGCTCGAATTCGCGGTCGCGGAAGATGAAATTGCCAGGGGTCACCTCGTTGCGGAAGGCCTTGCCGATCTGAGCGATGCCGAAGGGGAGTTTCTTGCGGGTGGCCACCAGGACGTTTTCGAAGTTGACAAAGATGCCCTGAGCCGTTTCAGGGCGCAGATATACAGTGGCCCTGTCCAGCTCCTCCTTCAGGCGACGAATGCGCTCCTGGGCCTCCCCCCAGCTGTGGCCGCTCACCTCCACCAGGGCCTTGGTGAACTCGGCCTCCACGTCCACCGGCCCTACGTAGGTGCGGAACATGAGGTTGAACATGCGGGGTGTGGTCATTTCGCCCCCGCACTCGGGGCATCGCAGGCTCTCGACCACTACCTGGTGCCCATGGGCGCTCTCCGCCTCATGCCCGGCCAGCAGCTCATCGGCGCGAAAGCGACGCTTACACTGTTTGCAGTCCACCATGGGGTCGGCGAAGGTCTCCACGTGGCCGCTGGCCACCCAAACCTTGGGGTTCATGATGATGGCGGCGTCCAAGCCCACTACGTCCGGGCGCTCTTGCACCACGGCCTTCCACCAGGCGCGTTTGATGTTGTTCTTGAGCTCCACCCCCAAGGGGCCGTAGTCCCAGAATCCTCCTACCCCGCCATAGATCTCGCTCCCCTGGAAGATGAACCCCCGCCTCTTACACAGAGAGACGAGCTTCTCCATGCTCAGCTCTACTGCCATGGCCCTCTCACCTCGGCCTCCTTAGGCGAAGTTATCAGCCCACGGGCCACATGTCAAAGGCCACCCTTCGCCCCCCTCGTCACCGCGGGATGTCTAATCCGCCAGCCTCGAGAAGCAGCGGGAACCACCCTGCCACAGGCAAGACACATGACCTCCTTGCCATAATCAGGTCATTCGCAGAGAGGGCTCTCTGCGAAGGCGTCCACAGATGCATCGAACTCCCACGGCAGGAGACGGACAGCCAGACCACCCGCTTTCATGAGCTGAGGGCCTAAGAGGGAGCTATGCACGGCCCTGTCCAGACCCAACTGAGGGTAGGTGATGATCAGCACCAACAACACCTCCACCAAAAGGAAGGCCTTAAATACCCCCAGGGCCATCCCTAGGAGGCGGTCGGCCCAGCCCAAGAGGAGGAGGGAGGCCAGCCCTCGCAACAAGAAAGCCATCAACTGCCCCAAGAGGACCACTGAACTGAATAGCACCAAGAAGGACACCACCCTGGCACCCCCTGTCCCCCCCACGAAGGAGAGGACGTCCCGGGCTAGGTCGTCATAGTAACGGCCGGCGAAGACAGCGCCAGCCACCACAGCCAAAGCGGTGACGGCCTCTCGTATTATCCCGGCTCGGTAACCGTTGAGCCCGAACCAGACAACCGTAAGGATGATGACAGCATCCAGCCAATTCACAGCAGCCTGTGGCGAGTCTATCACGCAGGCGAAGGGCTTAGGAAGCCCCGCCACGCATGCCGGTGCGAAGGGCCAGCAGGAAGCTCAGCCAGGGGATGGCGAGGAGGAAAGCACCATACACATCGCTGAACCAGTGGGCGCCGGAATATATGCGCTCCATGGCCGTGAAGGCCATGGCATATAGACAAAAGGCCCGCACAAGCCATCGCAGCGGACGCGGGAGGCCCAGGGCCTCCGCCCATAGGAGGAGAAGTCCAAACAGTACCATGGCGCTAGCCACATGCCCGCTCGGAAAGGAGGGCGAATCGGGAAACTCCCGCACCTCCACCAACAACGGAGAGGGGCGGGGTCGGCCTACCACCTCCTTGAGCATCAGGTTGAGGGGGCGGAGGGCCTGCCCCGCCAGGAACAACAGGGCCTCCAGCCACCGTCTACGCCCGGCCAGCACGCCCAGCACAACGGCCATTAGGATGGCAGCCCACGGCCACTCCACGGTGGCGCTGGCCACAGCCATGGCCTCCTGGAAGGGAGGAGCGTCCAGTTGCTGGAGGCGATGGGAGACCCAAAGGTCACCTGGTAGGTAAGGATGGCTTGAGGCGAGGAAGGCTGTGGCCAAGAACCCACAGAGGGCCAGAGCGCCCACCTTCGGCAGGAGATAGCGGGACATCGGGCAACATTATGGGGGGCGCCATCGTTTACGGCAACGGCGTCCAGCTCTACAATGGGCATGCCCATGCGAGAAGACGACCTTTTGCGGCTGCTAGAAGAGGTCCACAAGGGGCACATGACCCCCCAGGAGGCATTGGAGAGGTTGCGGCACCTTCCCTTTGAGTCCCTGGGGTTCGCCACGGTGGACCACCACCGACTCCTCATCAAGGGATTCCCGGAGGTGGTGCTGGCCCAGGGCAAGACACCCCACCAGGTGGCCCAGGTGGTCTCCCGCATCGTGGCCGCCAGCGGTCGGGCCCTGGTGACCCGTGCGCAGCGGCAGCACTACGAGGCGGTCCGGGCGGAGGTTCCTGAGGCGGAGTATCACCCTATTGCTAGGGCTATAACCGTGGGGCGTCAGGGGGAACGCCTGCGCCCGGGGGTGGCCGTCGTCTGCGCTGGCACCGCCGATATGCCAGTAGCCGAGGAGGCGCGGGTGACGGCAGAGATGCTAGGTAGCGAGGTGGCCTGCATCTACGACGTGGGGGTTGCTGGCCTGCACCGCCTCCTAGCGCATCTGGAGCAGCTGCGGCAGGCCCACGTGGTAGTGGTCGTGGCAGGCATGGAGGGGGCGCTGCCGGGCGTGGTGGCAGGCCTCGTTGCAGCACCTGTGGTGGCCGTGCCCACATCCGTCGGGTACGGGGCCAGTCTGGGGGGCCTCGCTGCCCTCCTCACCATGCTCAACGCCTGCGCCCCCGGGTTGGCGGTGGTCAACGTGGACAATGGCTTCGGGGCCGGTTATCTAGCGGGGCTCATAAACCGCATGGTGTGGGACGCCTGGGAGCGATGACCAGAAGAGCGGCCTATTGGGAGTGCATCGGCGGCGTGGCGGGGGATATGCTCCTGGCCTCCTTACTGGATGCCGGCCTTCCCCTAGAAACCCTGAGGGCCGAGCTCGCCCGTTTACCCGTGTCCGGCTTCCAAATATCAGCCCAGCGCGTGCAACGGGGAGGGTTCCACGCCACTAAGGTGACGGTGGAGGTAGCAGCCCCTCAGGGCCCCCGGCTCCTCTCGGAGATTCTGCAGCTTGTGGAAGCATCCTCCTTGCCTGAGGAGGACAAGGCGAAGGTGGCGCGGGCCTTTCGGACCCTGGCAGAGGCAGAGGCCCAGGCCCACGGGCTGCCGGTGGAGGAGATACGTCTACACCAGCTAGGGGAGGTGGACGCCCTGGTAGATGTGGTGGGCACGGTAGCGGGGCTACGCCTGCTGGGAGTGGAGGCTGTATACTGCTCTCCTCTGCCCGCACCTACGGTGGGCGGGCGGGCTCTCCTAGCCCCAGCCACCGCCGCCGTGCTGGCACAGGGCGGTGTCCCCCTCACCTTCCTTCCCTCGGCGCCACCCTATGAGATGGTCACCCCCACGGGGGCAGCGCTGATGGCCACCCTGGCCAGCTTCCGGGCCCCCACTATGACGGTGCGAGCCGTAGCCTATGGTGCAGGACATGCCGACCCCCCTGGCTACCCCAACGTCCTTCGCCTTTGGCTAGGAGAGGAGGCGGGTACTGGGCCCCTGGTCCTCCTGGAGACTAACCTAGACGATATGACCCCCGAGGCGTTGGCCTACGTGCAGGAGCAGCTCCTGGCCATGGGAGCACGGGACGTCTGGATGGTGCCAGTACAGATGAAGAAGGGGCGCCCGGGCATCGTCATCTCAGTGCTCTGTCCCCAGGAGCTAGAGGAGGCGGCCGTGAGCCTTCTCATGCGCGAGACCACCACCCTAGGCGTGCGGAAGTGGTCGGTAGCCCGATGGGAGGCGCCTCGGCAAGAGATGCCGTTCCAGAGCAGCCTAGGGCCAGCCAGGGTCAAGGTGAGGCATGGGCCCTGGGGCCCACCCTTGGTGTCGCCCGAGTTCGAGGACTGCCGGAGGATCGCCCAGGAGAGGGGTCTCCCCATCTGGGAGGTCTACAGGGTGTTAGAGGCCGAGGCCCGTGCCCTCCTGGGCCTGGAGAAGAAAGGTGCGGGCTAGCCCCTCCTCCGGGGGCGTGATGGTCTGGGGCTCCAATTGCAGGCCCAATGCCTGCGCGAACCCCTCTCGCAAGGCCTTAGCCACCTCCTCATAGCGCAGGTCCCGCCCTAAAAGCTGGGACACGGTGGACCCGAGGGTAAGGCCAAAGAGCTCCATTTCCAGGGTCAGATGGGCATGGGTTCGTATCGACCCTTGTATCAGCAGCCCCCCCCCTCTGCGCCACTGGGCATTTCCCACCAGCTTGGCGCCCAAGGCCATCACCTCCAGGGGTGCAGGGGAGGCGAAGCAAGGGCCTCCCCTAGATGGACGTGAGACGCCCTCGCACATCTGGACCGACTCTAGGCCTAGGAGCTGGAGGGCCCGGATCAGGGCCTTGGCTACTTGGCAATAGGAGCGGCGCAGAGGTCCTCCTACCGCTGGGTCACCCAAAGGGGCCACCACCGAATAGCACACATCCCCGGCGTGGAGGACAGCACCGCCGCCAGTGGGGCGGCGGACCCAGGGCAGGCCCAACTCCTCGCACCTCCTGAGCAGCTGCTCATCCTTCTGGTGCCGCCCCAAGCTGAGATACATAGGATGGAAGGCATATACTCGCAAGGTAGGTGGCGCTTCTCCCTTGGCGCAGGCAGCATGGATGGCCAGGTCTACGGCCATCTGCCACTGCCCTGGCGCCGGCCCCATGTCCAAATAACGCCAACGCACAGCATCACCCATGGAAGCCCAGCCCCCTCTCCCGCAAGCTGACGTAACCTCCACGGGCCAGCACTATGTGGTCCAGCACCTCGATGCCCAGCAGCTGCCCAGCTATTACCAGCTGGCGTGTGACGGCCACATCCTCGGCGCTGGGCTCCGGATCGCCTGAGGGGTGGTTATGCACCACCACAATGGCCGGACACCCCTCTCGCACAGCCTCCCTGAACACTTCCGCCACCCGGACCGAGGCGGAGTTGACGGTGCCCTTATAGATCTCGGGGACTCGTAGGACGTGATTGCGCGTGCTGAGGAGGATCACTCGCAAATGCTCCTGCTCCAGCAGGGCCATCTCCCCAAGGAGGCGGGCTACGTCCTGCGGCGATCGCACCACCGGCCTCTCAGAAGGAGAAGAGGCCATGAGGCGCTTCCCCAGCTCCAGAGCAGCCTTGATCTGGGCGGCCTTGGCCGCTCCTACCCCATGTTCGGCACACAGCTCACCGAGGGTGGCGCGGGCCAGGCCCCCCAGACCCTTGAATTTGGCCAGGAGGCGGCTGGCCAAGGCCACAGCGCTCTCCCTCTCCGATCCCACTCGCAGGACTATGGCCAGCAGCTCAGGATCGGAGAGGCTTTCGGGCCCGTGCCGGAGCAGACGCTCCCGCGGCCGCATTTGAGAAGGGAGGTCTTTGATGCGTACCCTATACTCAGCCATGCTCACTCTCCTTGGGGGATCCGGAGCTTCTGGCCAGGCGTGAGAGGGTACGGTTCCTGCAGACCGTTAACCTTAGCGATGCGCTCCATGAACTCCAATAGGTCAGCCCCCTGAGGCAGGAAGCGACGGGCGATCTCTATGAGCGTGTCGCCCTGTTGCACCTCATACTCTGTGAAGGGCGGAGTGGGGCTGGGAGCTGGCGAGGGGTTGGGGGAGGGGGTGGCCCCAGGGGGAGGTTCAGAGGTGGGCGTGATGGGCGGCACAGTGATAGCCTGGCCAGTCTCCTCCTGAGGGGATGACGTCACCCTCTCCCCTTGGGGAAGTGGAGGGGGACTCACCAGAAGCCAAAGGGCGATGGCCACGGCCGTCAACAGGGCCAGCAGTGAGCCCCTGTATACGGCGCGAGGCGGCAGCCCTTTACCAGGGTCCTGGCAGGAGACGCAGAGAGGCCGCCCGTGCCCACCGTGGTCCTGGCAGTATGGACAGCCACAATGCAAACACCGGCCTTGGGCAGGCCGCCCGCAGTAGCGACATATCACGACCCAAAGTATAGTGCTTACAGCAGAGGCCGGCTACTTGATCTCCACGGTGGCCCCCGCCTCCCGCAGCTTGGCAGCGATGGCCTCCGCCTCCTCTTTGGACACCCCCTCCTTTATGTTGGCGGGGGCGCTCTCCACCAAGTCCTTGGCCTCCTTCAACCCCAGGCCAGGGACCACCTCCCGCACGGCCTTGATGACGTTGATCTTGTTGGCCCCAATCTCCTTGAGGACCACCGTCCATTCCGTCTTCTCCTCCACGGCGGGAGCGGCCTCAGGGGCAGGGCCAGCAGGAGCTGCCGCCACCCCCACGGGGGCCGCCACGGCCACGGGGGCCGCAGGGGTGATGCCGAACTCCTCCTGCAGGCGCTTACTCAGGTCCCGCAGCTCCAGCAGGTTCATCTGCTTGATGAGCTCCAGGACTTGGTCTACGCGCTCCGAGCCAGCAGCGGTCATACCTCCACCTCCCTTAAGATGATGCTCCTTCCTCCAACTGGCGTATGCGGGCCTCCACTAGGTTCACCAGCTCCCCCGCCAGGGATTCCAATAGGCCCAGAAGCTCCTGGAAGGGGGAATCCAAGAGGGCTAGCAGGGTAGCCATGGGGCCTTGGAGCTGACCTAGCAGCTCAGCCAGGAGCTGGGGCCGCGGCGGCAGCTTTACCAGTTCAGTCAGATCTTCTGGGCGGAGGAGGGTGCCATCCATGATGGCGCCCCGCACCACTAGGCCACTGGGAGCCCCCTTGAGGCACTCATCCAAGGCCTTGGCCGCTTCTACAGGGTCCGGGTGATAGGCGAATATGATGGCGGTAGGGCCCGCCACTACCTGCATAAGGTGGGGGACCCCGGCCTCCTGGGCAGCCATACGCAGCAGGGTATTCTTGACCACCCGGTATTCCAGCCCAGACTTACGCATGCGGCGGCGCAGGGCATTGATCTCAGCTACGGTGACACCGCTGAAGCTAGTGCTCACCGCCAAGGTGGCCCGGGCCAGCCTCTCCCGCAGCTCTGCCACCTGGTGCACCTTCTCCGGCCTAGGCATATTCGCCTCCCAAAAAAGAGGGCGCCCCACTCACCGGCACGGGGCGCCACGGCCATATAGGAAGGATACCTTCACCATACGCCTCGGCGGGCCCCCGCCACCAGCGGAGATTATGCCCCTGGAGCACCCGCTGTCTTCGGCTCAACCTCCAATTATACGGTCACCAGCTGAGGAAGGGAAAGGGTGGCCTGTAGGTCCAGCTTAATACCTGGGCTCATGGTGCTTGCTAGGGCCATAGCCCTGATGAACTGCCCCTTGGCCCCCGGCGGGCGAGCCTTGAGAATGGCATCCACCAGAGTCGCCAAGTTCTCCAGAAGGGCCTGGGTGGGGAAGCTGAGCTTGCCGATGGGGGCGTGGATAAGGGCCGTGCGGTCTAGGCGGAACTCCACCCGACCCTGCTTGGAGGCAGCGATAGTGCGGGCCAGGTCTGCTGCGTCCACTACCGTGCCCGCCCTGGGGTTGGGCATAAGACCACGAGGACCCAAGATACGACCCAGGCGGCTCACCTTGCTCATAACCTCTCGCGTAGCTAAGGCCACATCGAAGTCCAGCCATCCATCCTCGATCTTCTTGATGAGATCATCGCTGCCCACGTAGTCGGCTCCCGCCTCCTGGGCGATACGTGCCGCTTCCCCCTCGGCAAAGACTAGCACCCTCATGGTCTTGCCCAGGCCATGGGGGAGGACCACGGTGCCTCGCAGCTGCTGGTCAGCATGGCGGGGGTCGAGGTTGGTGCGCACATGCAGCTCCACCGTCTCATCGAACCGGGCGTAGGAGATCTGCTTCAGCAGCTCGATGGCCTCCTGCGGGGTATAGGTGCGGGTGCGATCCACCTTGGCCCTGGCCTCCAGGTACTTCTTGCCCCTCTTGCCCATCTCCTCACCCCCTAGCCCTCGATGGTCACGCCCATGGAGCGGGCGGTCCCCTCCACCATGCGCATGGCCGCCTCCAGGTCATCGGTGTTGAGGTCTTTCATCTTGATCTCCGCTATGCGCCGCACCTGCTCGCGAGTGAGCTTGCCCATCTTCTCCCGTTTGGGGTTAGCGGAGCCCCTTTCCAGGCCCAGCTCCTTCTTGATGAGGTCGGACACGGGAGGGGTCTTGAGGACTAAGGTGAAGGAGCGGTCGTCGTATATGGTCACCTCCACGGGGACGATGCTGCCCGCCATGGATGCGGTGCGCTCGTTGTATTCCTTGACGAAGGCCATGATGTTGACGCCGTGCTGGCCCAAAGCGGGCCCCACGGGCGGGGCAGGCGTGGCCTTGCCCGCCTCCAGCTGCAGCTTCACTATCGCTCGCACCTTCTTGGCCATAGCCCGGTCAACGCATTAGGTTAAAGGAACCGATGCCCTCCGTGAAGATCTCTACAGGCGCTCCACTTGGGTGAAGTCCAGCTCCACGGGCGTGTCCCGCCCGAAGAAGGAGACCAGCACCCGCACCTTCCCCTTCTCCAGGTTGATCTCCTCCACGGTGCCGATGAAGTCCTGGAAGGGGCCCTCGGTGATGCGCACCGACTCCCCAGGCTGGTAACTGACGCGCACCCGCGGCTCCTGGGAGCGCATCTGGCGGACGATGTTATGCAGCTCCTCCTCGGCCAGGGGCACGGGCTGGGCCCGGGACCCTACGAACCCCGTCACCCCCGGCGTGTTGCGGATAACGTACCAGGCCCTGTTGGCCCTCTCCCTCTGCTCGGGCGTCATTTGGGGGAGGCTCATATCTATGGCCTGGATGAGGAGGTATCCCGGGAAAAGCTTGCGCCGCACTCGCCGCCTCTGCCCCTCCCTTATCTCGATCTCCTCTACCTGAGGGAGGAGGACGTGGAAGATAAGATCGCCCACGTCGAGAGAGCGGATCCGCTGCTCCAGATTGGCCTTCACCTTCTCCTCATAGCCGGAGTAGGTGTGCACCACGTACCAGCGCCGGTCGGGCCGGAATATCTCCTCGTCCGTCAGCCCTTCCAATAGGTCGCTGGGCTGACCTTCCTCAGGTGGCGCTTCCTCTAGGGCTTCCTTCTTGCGCCGCACCATGGTTAGCCGATGATGAGCTTATCGATGAGCCATGCGAAGAGGTAGTCGATGCCGCCCAGGACAGCCCCCACCACCAAGGAGACGACGATGACCACCATAGCCAGGTAGGCGGCATCCCGGCGGGAGGGCCAGGTGACCTTCCTGAGCTCTGTAACCACCTCCAACGCCAAGGCAGGCACTAGGCGCATGAGCCCTTTGCGCCGCGGCCGGACGGGGGCCTTGGCGGGCAAGCGGGGGGGCCGCCCCTTGGCCTTGGGCTCCATTATCACGGGGTGCCGACGCAGGGCCCTGTTCATGCCTTCCTCCCCCTGATGCCTATTCTACCTCACCGCGCCTCCCGGTGGGGGAGGTGACGACGGCATTGGGGACAATATTTGCGCAGCTCCAGCCGGTCAGGGTCGTTGCGGCGGTTCTTGGTGGTGGTATAGTTCCGCCGCCGGCACCCCGTGCAGGCCAGATGGATGATTATGCGGTCCCCCTTCTTCTTGGCCACGGCTTCATTCGATGATGCGGGTGATGACGCCAGCCCCCACCGTGCGGCCGCCCTCGCGGATGGCAAACCGCATCCCCTCTTCCAGTGCCACGGGGTACATTAGCTCGATCCGCAGGTTGAGGTTGTCCCCAGGCATCACCATCTCCACCCCCTCGGGGAGATAGACGGTGCCTGTGACATCAGTGGTGCGGATGTAGAACTGGGGCTTGTAGCCGGTGAAGAAGGGGGTATGGCGCCCTCCTTCCTCCTTGGTGAGGACATAGACCTGGGCCTCGAACTTGGTGTGGGGCCTGATGGAGCCGGGAGCAGCCAACACCATGCCCCGCTCCACCTCTTCCCGCTCCACGCCCCGTAGCAGCACGCCCACGTTGTCCCCCGGCAGGGCCTCGTCCAGCACCTTGCGGAACATCTCAATGCTGGTGGCCACCGTACGCCGAGAGTCGGTGGAGAAGCCTATTATCTCCACTTCGTCACCTGGTCGGAGGACGCCCCTCTCCACGCGACCTGTGACCACGGTGCCGCGACCTTTGATGCCAAACACGTCCTCAATGGGCATCAGGAAGGGCTTGTCGCGCGGGCGCACAGGCTCCGGGATGTAGTCGTCGATGGCCTTGAGCAGCTCCCAAATGCACTGGAACTCAGGGGCGTTGGGGTCGGTGCTCTGGGATTCCATGGCCTTGAGGGCGCTGCCCCTGACGACAGGCACCTCATCCCCTGGATAGCCGTACTTGTTGAGGAGGTCGCGCACCTCCAGCTCCACCAGGTCTAGGAGCTCAGGGTCGTCCACCATGTCCACCTTGTTCATGAAGACGACGATGGCCGGCACCTCCACCTGCCGGGCCAGAAGGACGTGCTCCCGCGTCTGGGGCATGGGGCCGTCGTTGGCGGCTACCACTAGGATGGCCCCGTCCATCTGGGCAGCGCCGGTGATCATGTTCTTGATGTAGTCAGCGTGGCCAGGGCAGTCGATATGGGCGTAGTGGCGCTTCTCCGTCTCGTATTCCACGTGCGAGATGGCGATGGTGATGCCACGGGCCCTCTCCTCGGGAGCCTTGTCGATGCTGTAGAAGTCGCGGTACTCAGCCAGCCCCTTGAGGGAGAGGGCCTTCGTTATGGCCGAGGTCAGGGTAGTCTTGCCATGGTCGATATGACCGATGGTCCCCACGTTTATGTGCGGCTTGGCACGCACAAACTTTGGCTTGGCCATGACGCGTTCCTCCTACTATATTTGGTCATTCCTGCCAAATCCAACGGCACAGCCTATGGAGCCCACAGCCGGATTCGAACCGGCGACCTCGCCCTTACCAAGGGCGTGCTCTACCACTGAGCTATGTGGGCCCTCGCCTTTGGTGGCGGGGGCAGGATTCGAACCTGCGTAGCCCATCTCAGGGCGCCTGGTTTACAGCCAGGTGCGTTTGGCCGCTCCGCCACCCCGCCGCTCTCCTGATGGCTTCTGGAGCCGAAGGCGGGACTCGAACCCGCAACCTGGCGATTACAAGTCGCCCGCGCTACCCGTTGCGCCACTTCGGCCCCGCTGGCATCAGGCCGTCGCCGCTCAAGGAGCAGCGCCACGGCTAAGTATAGTGCTAGGTGCACGCAGCGTCAAGGAACCGTATGCTTGGCCCGGGGCGAACCAAGGTAGGGAGCGTGGCCACCCCCTCTGGACAAGAGGACAGAGACCCATAAAACTAGAAGGCGGGGCTGCCTCCGCAGGGGCGTAGCTCAGTGGCAGAGCACCGGTCTCCAAAACCGGAGGTCGGGGGTTCGAATCCCTCCGCCCCTGCCACGTTTTCAGATACAACATCCTGGCAAACCTACCATCGCAGCGCCCCTTCGCCCGCCCTCAATAGCACAACTGAAAGCAAAACCGCATGTGCACGCCCTGGTGGCGCCGCCGGGCCATGGCCCTGGGCCCTGCGGGCAGCCACGATGCCACCGCCCCAGCCAGCTGGTGGCGGGCTCGCGGCTTGGGAGGCAGGCCCAGGACGAGGGCGGAGGAGTTGTGCGCTGATGGCGCCTACGACACCAGGGAGGTCCACCGTCATCTACACCCGCAGACGGCCCAGGCATGGCCGGCCCCACTCAACCTGTCAGGCCACCTGCCGGGTGGCCAGGGCGGCGGAGCGCTTCTTCGCTTGGCTCGAAGGCGGCTTCCGGAGGCTGGCCCGCGTTACGATGCGATGCGCTGGCCGCCTTTGCTGCTGCCGGCCAGAGCCTATGGCTAAATATGGTGGTGGACGGCTCCCAGGACGTGGCCATGGCCTTCGAGCCAGGCGAAGAAGACGTTCTCCAGCATAGACCCCGCTCTCCCAGCGATGGCATCATCTCGCCTCCCTTATGGGGGCGACCGGTGCTCTCAGCCCTGATAACGGCGATGGGCACTCTACTCATGTTCCGCGGGAGCTAGACAGCTCAGGCTCGCTGGAGCGGGCACGCACGGCCACCTTGACCACCCTAGCCATCTTCTCGGCCTTCCGTGGGCAACGCCCGCTCCGAACGCACCTCAGCCTTCCGTCGAGGTTCCTCTCCAACCGCTTCCTGGTGTTGCTACCGCCCTGCCTCTGGCCATAGATATGGGGGCCATGTACTTACCGCCAGCCCAATTCGTCCTTCGGCTCGAGCCGATGGGTCTTGAGACCTGGGCCAAGACGATCACTGTGGCTAGCGCATTATCGTGGCAGTGGAGCTGCACAAATGGTTGAGGAGCCGGCAAGGCTAGGCTAGACAGGGATAATAGGTGGCACGAGGGCGCTGGGCGACCCTGTGAGTGTTGCCTCAACTGACCGCACAAGGGTCCGCTAGCAGCGATAGCCGCCGCATCGTAATATCTCATGATAGCGAATGGCCGGCCCGCGCCCTGTGGAACAGGTGACGCCTTGAGAGATGATGGCCGGACACGAGAAGGCTTGGGGTTCTGCCCTCGGGAGGTTCGCTGGCTCCTCCTGGCTCCTCGCAGCGGTATGTCTCTGCGCCATTGGTGTCCAGGTGATCGCCCTTGACGGATGGTTCGCCTTCGACGACTGGTGGTTTCTGGCCTCAGCGCGGGACATGGGGTTCTGGGAGTACACTCGCCGTGTGTTCGATGTCAGGGCGGTGGGATCCCTGCCCGAGCTGGACCGGTACCGGCCCCTTTGGCCCCTCTGGTTCCGGATTCAGTATGAGCTGTTTGGGCTCCATGGGGCGCCTTACCATGCAGTGGCCATAGCACTCCACCTCGCCACGGCCTTACTAGTACAGCGCCTGGGGCTTTATCTTGGGCTCTTGAGCTGGCAAGCGAACGTCGCAGCGGCCATCTTCGCCCTCCATCCTGCCTATGCTATGGCCGTCGCTTGGGTCAGCGGAGCCAACCGGGTGGTGGCTGCGCTCCCTGCTATCGGTAGCCTGCTCTGCTGGCTGGTCTGGGTCCGGCGTCGCTCCAAGCTTGGGCTCGGGGCGGCAACAGGGCTCTTCCTGGTGGCCTCCCTCCTGCACCCCACAGCAGTGCCTCTAGCTGTGGTGTACCCGGCTCTGGCCTGGCTCCGGCAGGGGGAGGAGGGTGGGTCACTGTCCCGCCGGGAGATGGTGGCTTGGCTTCCCATCGGCCTGTTGGCGATGACGTTGGTGGGGGTACACCTCTGGGTACGGGAGCACTACGAAAAGGCGGGGGCCTTCACCCTCGGCTGGCACATATGGGCCAACTATGGCGCCATGTTCGGCATGGCGGTGGCACCGGCCTGCCAGTCCTCCGTCGGATGCTATCGACCGCCGTTCACCGGACTTGCCGAGTCGGCGCTGCTTGTTGGCTCAGCCCTGTTTGTCCTGGCAGCGGTAGCAACGCTGCGCTGGTATCCCGTCCGCAGCCTGCCGGTGGTCGCCCTGGCGTGGTTCATTCTGACCCTAGCCCCAGATGCTACCCTCGTGATGGGCGCCTTCGGTCGCACCATGTACCTGGCGGGGGCCCCGCTGGCGCTATGGGCGGCGAGCGTCCTTCCCCATGCCGTCGGCTGGCTGGCAGCGAGGCTCCGGCCATGGTGGTGGCGGCTGGGGATGGGAGCGGCGTCAGCAGCCCTGGGGACGGCTGTCATCTTGGCCAACGTGCATTTAGTGCGCGAGATTCACAAGGCAGGGCGCGAGAACGCGCTGTTCGTTTCCGCCCTCCAACGGACCATCCCCACGTTGCCAGCAGGCACCGCCCTGGTGATAGAGGGCGCGCCTTTTAATCTCACCATTTTCGACGATACTCGGCTACAGGCACTCATCGATGTATACTACGATGGAGTAACGGCTCGCTCGGCCTCCCGTGCGGGCGATATATCCCGGCCCATGGTCTGGTTTACCTACAGCCGTTAACCCCCCTGGCCCACTGAATTTTTTGTTCGATTGCTAGGCAAGAACCTGTCTTTTGGTCTGGATAGGGCTGGTAGTGGCCTCTCTAGCGTGCCCTGTGGCCATCACCAGGGCCGAGAGGGATTGTGCCCTCGACGGGCAGTGCTGTAGAAACGGAGCGGGGGGGATGGCATTCCATCAGTAGACGGTGCGTTGGTGGTGGAATCTGACTCCGGCGGGACGTCTGATGATAGCGGCGATGGTGGCCTTGGCGGGGGCTCTGACATGGTGGGGCCTCTTTTCCCGGCTAGGTGGGCCCCCGTCGGACGTCCTTGAGCCTATCCCCACCCGTGCCCCTGTTGCCATGCCCTCTCCAGTCGGGCGGCAGGAAGTTTCTCCGTCTCCTACGCCCATCCATATCACCCCATCGCCTCAGCCAACCTCCGCCACTCCTTCTCCCACGCCTTCCCCTTCGGAGGTGATGAGCAATGTCCTCATCTTATACACCACCTGCGAGGGCGACGGGGCGTGTGGACTCATGGCCAGCGGAAAGATGGTGCATCCGGGGGCAGCGGCCTGCAACCCTCTCCTCATGCCCTTTGGCACCCGCTTCCGCATCCACGGCTGGCCCCAGGAGCTGGTGTGCGAGGATATTCATCCCTATCTCAGCGGATGGTATGTGGTGGTGTGGTTCCAGACGGAGGCGGAAGGCGCTTCCTTCCGCCGTCAGGTGGGGCGCCAAGCCACCATCGAGATCACTTACCGTCCCCGAGCCCCTTGACATGAAGACGAGCCTTTTGGATAAAATTGGGCTACCATACCCACCCTTCATCCACTCCTGAGAAAGGAGGGTCAGCTGTGGACTGGCGAAGCATGGTGGGCCATAAGCTGGTGAGCCCCGAGGAAGCCGTCAGGGACATAAAGAGTGGCGATACGGTGGTAGCCTCCCCCTTCACCTGTACCCCCTTCACCCTTTGTCAGGCCCTTTACCAAAGACGGGGGGAGCTGCATAACGTACGTATAGACCACCCCGCGGGCCTCTTCCCCTGGATCCAGGAGGAGGGAGACCGGGAGGCCTTCGAGGTGCACGACCTGTACGCCACCCCCGCCAACCGTCAACAGGTCAGGAAGGGATTGGTGGAATACCTTATCTTTGGCGCCTGGCGTTCCTACGAGGTGCCCGCGGGGTTCACTGAAGAGCCCGATTGGTTCCTGGTGCCCGTCTCGCCGCCCGACCGCCACGGCTACTGTAGCTTTGGCCCCGGCGTATGGCTCTCTAAAAGCTGGAGCAAGAAGGCCAAGAAGGTCATCGCCGAGGCGCACGAGGAGTTCATCCGCACCGGTGGTGAGAACTATATCCATGTGTCGGAGATCGACCTCTTCTGTGAGGCCCGCCAACAGACAGGCACCTTGCCCCTGCCCCCCCGCACTGAGGAGGAGGTGGCGGCCACAGAGGTCATCTGCACCCTAGTGGCCCAAGAGCTCATCCGGGATAGGGACACCATCCAGATAGGCATAGGCACCGTGGCCTCCGCCCTAGCCCTCTATCTCCACGGAAAGCACGACCTAGGCATCCAGACGGAGATCATCACCGGTGGTGTGGCCCAACTGGTGGAGGAGGGGGTGGTCACCGGCCGCTATAAGACCCTCCACCAGGGCAAGGTGGTGGGGAGCGCCCTGGTCGCCCTGCCACCTGAGGAGATGGCCATGATCCATGAGAACCCCATCTTCGAGCTATACGACTTCGGCTACACCGATGACATACGTATGCTCACCCGGTTCGAGAACTTCGTGGCCGTCAACAATGCCCTTATGGTGGACCTCACGGGGCAGGTGGCTTCCGAGGGCATTGGGCCCCAAATCTGGACGGGGACAGCCGGCCAGCTGGCCTTCATGATCGCGGGCCGCTACTCCCCTGGCGGCCGCTCTATCAGTGTCCTCCCTTCTAGCCACATGATCGATGGCCAAAGGCGGAGCCGCATCGTCCCCGTGCTCCCAGAAGGGACGGCCGTGACCGTGCCCCGCACGTTGGTGGACTACGTGGTCACCGAGCAAGGCATTGCCACCCTGAGGGGCAAGACCTTGCGAGAGCGCATAGGCGAGCTCATCGCTGTAGCCCATCCTGACTTCCGGGGCGAGCTGAAGAGGGAGGCCCAGCGCATCTACGGCATCACCGTCTAACTCCATGGCCACCTGGCTGTCCGACGTGCGGGTCCTGGAAGCCGGGCAGGGGCTGGCCCTTGCATATGCTGGCCACCTTCTGGCCCGTCTGGGGGCGGAGGTGTGGAAGCTGGAGCCGGCGGGGGGCGACCCCCTGCGCCTTGTGGGGCCCTTCCCTGGCGATGTCCCCCATAGGGAAAAGGGCGCCTACCACCTCTTCTACAATGGTGGCAAGAAAAGCGTAGTGGAGGGGCCAGGGGTTGCCCACCGCCTAGCTGCCGCTTGTCATGTCATCCTGGTGGACAGGGAGTGGGCACGTAGGCTAGGGAGCCGTCGCTGGGCACGCCGCGGCCACGTAGTGGTGGTGGTGACCCCCTTTGGCCTGACAGGCCCTTATAAGGAGCTGCCAGCCACCGATTTGACCCTTCAAGCCCTTATGGGGCTTTCGTATATCTCAGGGGAGCCCCATCGCCCACCTCTGCGGGTGGGTCTCCCCATCCCGGAGTTGGCGGCCGGTCAGCTGGCAGCGGGGGCCGCCCTGGCTGCCCTCTGGCGCCGTGATCGGGAGGGCTGCGGGGCCCTGGTGGACCTCTCCATATGGGAGGCAGCCCTTACAGCCATGGAGCACGCCCCCATGATGTGGTCTTACCGAGGAGTGATCTGGAAGCGGCGAGGCAACCTAGGGGGCATAGCTGGTTGGGGCATCTACCCCTGCCGCGATGGTTATGTGGGCGTCATCACTGGTCTGGCCCAGGCCTATCAGGAGTTCCTAAGATGGGTTGGCCCACCCTTAGACGACCCTAAGTTTCAGAGCATGTCTGCCCGCACTCGCTACGCCGATGAGATGCACGCCGCCATCCTAAACTGGCTGGCCGACAAGGGCCGAGAGGAGGTGGTGGAGGAGGCCCAGCGCCGCGGCCTGCCCTTCGGCTTTCTGCACCGGGTGGATGACCTGCTGCAATCCCGTCAGCTGCGGGCCCGCCGCTTCTTCCGGAAGGTGCGCCATCCCCAGGCTGGGGAGCTCACCCTCCCTTACGCACCCTTCCGTACCAAAGGCGTGGAATGGCGCCGCTGCCTAGCCCCCTCCCTTGGGCGTCACATCAAGCAGGTCCGCACCCTGGTGCCCCTTGCCGCTGCTCTCCCCCCACATCCTTCCCCACCCCTGAGGGGGGTAAGGGTGCTGGAGATGGCAGTGGTATGGGCCGGACCGTTATGCGGCCGCCTTCTGGCGGAGGCGGGGGCGGAGGTGATAAAGCTGGAGACGGCCCGTCGCCCTGACCTGATGCGGGGTCCCCCCCGTCCCTCCCACCCGGCTGAGGGCGTATACCCTGGAGGCCAGCCAGGGGAGGAGCCCTGGAACCGTCACGCCTATTTCAACGACCGCAACCGGGGAAAATGGGGAGTCTGCCTGAACCTGGACCACCCGCGGGGACGAGAGCTAGCCCAAGAGCTAGCCGCCCGCTGCCACGTCATTATCGAGAACCTGTCGCCGGGAGCCCTGGCCCCCTTCGGCCTGGACTACCCATCGGTGAGCAGGAGGCGCCCCGACATCGTCTATCTATCCATGCCCACCCAGGGCCTCACCGGCCCCGAACGCCATTACGTGGGCTATGGCGCCACCAACGACCTCACCAGCGGGCTTATAAGCCTCACCGGCTACGACGACAGCACACCTCAGAACGCAGGCATCAACGTGTCCGACCCCCTGGCCGCCTTCCATGGGTTTGTTGCCATATTAGCTGCCCTCCATTACCGCCAGCGCACAGGCCACGGCGTCCATATTGACCTCTCCCAGCGGGAGTCCACCGCCTATTTTATGGCCCCTTATGTCCTGGACTACGTGTGGAACGGACGTGTGCAGGGGCCCATGGGCAACCGCCACCCCAGATGGGCCCCCCATGGCATCTACCCCTGCCAAGGGGAGGACCGCTGGGTAGCCATCGCTGTGCGCACCGACGCGGAGTGGCAAGCCCTCTGTAAGCTGGCAGGGGAGCCCCTGCTCCATCTCGCCTCCATGACCCTGGAGGAACGCCTGGCGCGCCAGGATGAGCTGGACGACGTCCTAGCCCGGTGGACCTCGCAACAGGAGCGGGAGGATGTGTGGCTCAGCCTCGTCAGGGCGGGGGTGCCAGCCGCCCCCGTCTACGATGCTCCAGGCCTCTTCTCGGATCCCCATCTGCAGGCCCGCCGCTTTTGGCGGGCCGTGCCTCATCCCCAAGCGGGTCGTCGCCTCTATCCTGGCTCCCCCTGGCGGCTGGACGGGCACCCCACCCCCCAGACCCCGGCGCCCACTTTGGGCCAGCACAATCGGCTTGTTCTCTCTCGCCTCCTCGGGCTGGGGGAGGAGGAATTAGAGGCCCTGGAGCGGGAGGGGGTTTTGGCATACAGGCCCATGGGTGCCTAGGGCTTCCCATGCCTCTCTAAGGAGTGCTAGCATTCGTTATGCCGTCCATGTCGCCTCGGCATTCCCCTTCTTGGCAGGCGCACCTGGGCCCACATTTCTTTTGGAAGATGATGGCGGCCGCCACCCTCATACTAGCAGCCTGCGAGCAGAAAGCCCCTGTCCTCATAGAGCCAGTGACCCCCACCATCACGCCGTCCCCTTCACCCTTGGTTAGGGACGCTTGCCAGGACCGTCAACAGGCCCTTGCCCATGCGCGTCCAGCCACTGTCGCCGTGGTGACGTCCACGGCCACAGGCACCGCAGCTATCATCGACCCCCGCGGCAGGGCCGTGACGGCCGCCGACCTGGTTCGGGGGGACGAGGTGGTAGCCCTTGTTCTCCCATCGGGAGACACGGTAGCAGCCAGAGTGGCTGGACAGGCAACCGACGTGAGGCTGGCTCTGTTAATGATGGAGCCCGTAGGCCCCTTTCCTTCCCTCACGTGGGCCCCCTCGGATCCTCAGGAGGGAGAAGAGGTAATAGTGCTGGGATATGGGTGGGGGCCCCAAGACCCCTCCACTGCTTATGACGCCTCCGTCTTCCGCTATCTAGAGATGGGGGGCGTACGTTATGTCGAGTTGGCCCAGGAGCTGGCTCCGGGGTTTGCTGGTGCTCCCGTGGTGGATCTATGTGGTCGTCTGGTGGGGATCGCTGTGGCCCGGGTGCGCAACGTGCCTGGCCTGGCCCTGGCGGTCGCCGCCTCTTCGGCGCGCCCAGCCCTCGCAGCCATCTCCCCCGCTGAGCCACCCCAGCGGACAAGGGTGGCCACCCTATTTGCCCTGGCGCGCGCCCGCGTCCGCCTGGAGGGCTTCATCCCCACTCACCTGGAAGCCCACGTGGAGACCGAGGGGGGCCTTTTCCTGGCGGTGCACTCCTATTGTCCATCCCACTTCTACTGTCAGCAGGTCCACTTCTTCCTGAACGACTCCTACCTGGGTACCGACACCTTACGACCCTCCCGCGCTATTGTGGCCGTGGAGGCCGAGCCCCAGAGGCAGCAGATCGTCATCACTTATGCCAACTACGCCCCCGGCGACCGGGACGATGCGCCATCCCTCCCCCCGGTGCGCATCCCCTACTGGTGGGACGGGCAGTGGCTGCGCGCTGGTGGCGTCCCCCCTGGCCACTAGGCCATAATGCTGGGAGGAGGTGCCCTTGGCCAGGGCATATCTGCAGCGCGCGCGGGAGGAGGTCGTAGGGAGCTATCTTCTGCCCCTTTGGACGGCCATCGTCATCTCCTTGGCCGCGGGCTTCGCCCTGGGAGCAACCATAGCCTTCGCCCGCGCAGTGGGTTGGGGCGTGGGGGGAAGGCTGGGAGCCCTCGTCCAGGCCCATGGACATGCCCAGCTAATGGGTTGGGCAGGTCTGTTCATCTTGGGCATGGCGTATAGGCTGGTGCCCAGGTTCACGGCATCCTCCCCTGTTCCTCCTCTTCCTTTCTTCGCCTCCTTTTTGGCCTTGGGCACCGGAGTGATGGTGCGGGTGATAGGCCAGCCCCTAGCCACAGGGGGAGTGGGGAAGGCTCTGCTGCTGGTATCGGGAGGTCTGGAGGCCACGGGGGCGGCCATATTCGCCCATCAGGTGGGGCGACGCCTCTGGCACCGCCCTGGAGCCCCCTTTACACCCCACCTCACATCCATGGCCTGGTGGCTGGTGGTGGCCAAGGCCTTGGCCCTTGCCTGGGCCTTCGACGCGCAGGGGATGGGGCCCGCCGTGTACCCCTTCGGCTGGAACCAGGCCCTGGTCACCACAGAGATGGTGGGCTTTGTCCTATGCGCCGTAATAGGAGTCTCGTTGCGCACCGTGTTCATCTTCTTCGGGAGGCCACCCTTGCAAGGCCCCATGGTGTGGGGGATATGGGCTCCCCTTCAGGCCGGCCTTGCCCTCTACCTGGCAGCCGCCTTCTGGAGAGACGCCCACCCCAACACCACTGCCTTGGAGCTGGAAGCGACAGCACACATGCTCATGGGCCTGGGCCTCGCCTCCCCCGCCCTCCTGAGCGCCTTCTGGCGCCCGCCTCTGCGCCTGCGGACCCTATCGCGTGAGCCGGGCAGGCTGGTGCAGATGGCTATGGGCTGGCTCGCCCTGGGAGGAGTGATGCTGACAACCATGGGGGCCCTTTCCCTGGCCCATGTCGCCCCCCTAGAGCTGCCGCGGCTGGACGCCCTCCGCCACGTGCTAGGGACAGGCAGCATCACCACCATGATCCTAGGGATGGCCTACCTGGTGCTGCCGCCCTTCGCCTTGGCCCGTCAGAGGGGCCTTGGCTACCGCTGGGCGGTAAGGGTCGCCTTGGCGGCCTTGCCTCTGGCCACCATACTGCGGGCCTTAGGGTCCTGGATGAGAGGAGATTGGGGTGCCGCCGACCACCTCGCCGGCTGGGGAGGGGCCCTGGCCTGGATGGCGGTGGCCACCTTCGCCATCGCCCTGGCCCAGGCCATATTACAGCGGGCTCAGGATGAGGGATCGTAGATGCAAGTGGGGTCCTCAGCAAAGGGGTCGCCAGTGAGGGCATAGGCCCGGGCACGGGATCCCCCGCATACCTCTCGATAAGGGCACCGTCCACACCGCCCCTTGAGCATGGTGGGGTCACGCAGATGGCGCATGAGAGGGGCGTTGCGGTACAGCTCCACGACCGATTCCCGCCGCACATTGCCCACCGCCAGGGGCAGGAACCCAGAGGGATATACCTCTCCCACGTGGGATATGAAAAGGAACCCCTTGCCATCGTTGACCCCGACGCTGGGGCGGTGGAGCCCGTCCTGAAAGCGGTACCCCGCCCCAGCTACCCTGGCTAGCCCCTTCCCCCCTCCACGCTGGATGACCACCCGGCGATAGGCGGGGGCGGCGGTCACCTTCACATCATAGGGGGCGGCCTGCGCCAGCTCGTAGATGCGATGGAAGGCTTCCTCGTGCTGCTGGGGCGAGAGCATGTCCTCCAGCAGGGCACGCCCCGTGGGCACTAGGAAGAAGATGCTCCACTGCACGGCCTCCAACTTCCCCACCATCTCGCCCATAGCCTCCAGCAGGTGGAAGTTGAGGCGGGTGAGGGTGGTGTTCACTTGCAGGGGTAGGCCCTGTTGGCGGGCCTCCAAAGCGATGTGCATGGCGGTACGAAATGAGCCGCGCATCCCCCGGAAGGCGTCGTGTACCTCTGGCTCTGGGCCATCGATGCTGATGGCGATGCGGCGTACCCCCGCTTGGCGAGCGCGGGCAAGGGCCCGGGCCGTTACCCGGCCGGTGGTGGTAGGGGTGAGGGCTACCCGCAGCCCCCGCCAGGAGGCATAGGCCAAGATGTCAAAAAGATCCGGACGCATCATGGGGTCGCCCCCCGTGACCACCAGGATGGGGTCGCCGAACTCCTTTATCTGGTCCACCAAGTGGAGGGCCTCATGGGTGGTCAGCTCCAGCGGGTGTCGCCGGGGCTGGGCCTCCGCCCGACAGTGACGGCATCTATATGGGCAGGCCCGCGTCACCTCCCAGGCGATGGTAAAGGGGCTTCGGTGAAGATCCACCTGGGCCAGCATGGCATCGTGGGCGTCCCTCTCCTGGCGAGCCTGGGGCGAGAGGGCCATCACGCCACCTCCTGCACGGGCACCGGCCACCGCCGTGCCTCCTCCCATGCCTCATCCCCTGAGAGCCCGATCTCCCGATCCGTCAGATAGCAAGCGGGATCAGGGGCCAGGAAGTGGCCAAAGTAGCTCTCGGCACGAGCACGCAAATTGCCGTTGCAGATGGGCAGGAACCGACAATAACGGCACCGCCCCTCGATGGGCCGCGGCCGCTGCCTTAACACCTTCAACATGGGATGCTCCTCATCGTTCCAGATGCTGCTGAAGAGCCGCTGCCGCACATTGCCCAGGGGCCGGTGCCAGGAGAACTGGTCGATACATACGTGGCCCAGGGGGTCGATGGAGGCCACAGCTATCCCCGATTGGTTGCCCCCGTTCCAAAGCAGGAGGCGGTGGACCTCTCCTGCCCGCTCCGGGTGGCGAGCCTGTACCCACATGAGCAGGTAGGCGTTGTCGGCGTGGTTATCCACCGTCAACACCTCCACTGGGGAGGAGCGGGCGGCCCACGCTTCCGCCCTTCGGAAGATGTAATCTACCACCTGCCGCGTCTCCCATGGCGAGAGGTCTAAGTGGCGGATCTTCTCCCCCCGCCCGGCGTAGGCCAGGTGATAGACGCACAGACGGTCTATGCCTTCCTCTTGAGCCAGGTCGAAGATGTGGGGAAGCTGGTCCGCGTTCCTGCGGTGGACGGTGAAGCGGATGCCCACCCGCAGGCCCAGGCGGCGGCAGAGGGAGAGCCCCTGCAGGGCCTGACGAAAGGCCCCCCGCTGCCCGCGTACGCGGTCGTGCACCGCCTCCAGGCCGTCCAGGCTCACCCCCACGTAGCTGAAACCGGCCTCGGCGATGCGACGAGCCATAAAGGCATCGATGAGGGTTCCGTTGGTGGAGAGGACGGTGCGCAGGCCTCGCCTCCGGGCATAGGCTGCCAGATGGAAGATGTCGGGTCGCATGAGGGGCTCACCGCCGGAGAAGAGGACCACCGGCACCCCCATGCCCGCCAGGTCATCCAGAAGCCTCTCTCCTTCTACAGTGGTCAACTCCCCTGGCAGGGGGCGCATGCGGGCACTGGCATAGCAGTGCATACAATGGAGGTTACACTGAGCGGTGAGGTTCCAGACCACTACGGGCCGCTTCTCGGGGAAGAAGTGCAACAGATGCGGAGGCCGGCCTTCCCCGTAGCGTAGCACGTCCCCCGGCCTCACCTCACCGCCTAGAAGCCTGGTGACCGAGAGCACACCTCCCTCCCCTTCCCCCTAGCGCTCTAGCTATTTATAGCCCCCTTAGGTGGGCCAGCTCATCAGGTAGAGGATGGGATAGAAGAACACCCACACCACGTCCACAAAGTGCCAGTACTTGATGCTCGCCTCCACTGGCCACATCTGCTCCCAGGTGGGCCGCGTCTTAGGGTGTTCGCACGAGCGCCAAGGCCAGACGCGGCGGCATGTGCACCCCTCGGGTATGAACCGCCCCCGCAGGGCATGATACATGATGATGAAGAAGATGAAGACGCCCGAGGCCACATGAGAAGAATGAATGCCCGTCATGGCGAAGAAAGCCGTCCCGAAAGGCTCCGAGGGCGTGAACTCGGCAGTGGACCACTCCACACCTACACCGCCCAGGAAGGCCAGGCCCAAGATGATGGTTATCGCTAGGTTGCGCAGGAAGGCCGGGCCATCGCCCCGGGCACAAGCCACCTCCGCCCGGTAGGCGAAGACAGAGCTGGTGAGGAGAACCGAAGTTATGGCCAGCCCCAGCGCCTGGTTGAGGTGGGGGCGCTCCAACCCCGCCAGGAAGAAGCGGCTGGAGGCCACCGACCCAAACAGAAAGGCCTCTGAGAGGAAGAACAACCAGAGGCCCCATTGGTATATGCGGCGCTTAGTGGCCCCAGTTATGGCATGGGGAACAGCCACCTCGGCCATCACTCGTCCTCCCGCCACAGCCTATAGATGTGCTGGAAGAAGTAGACGATGGCCGCCGCCTCCAGGATGTTGATGAGTAGCATGATGGGCAGGTTGGCCTCCAAGAACTGAGCCAGGACGTACTCCACCACTGTCTGAACGCCCAGCCACGCCACCATAAACCAAGTCACCTGCTCAGGGGTGGCAAGGCCTAGCAAGAGGCGTCGCCGTCTCTCCTCCTGCATGTCTAAACCTCCTTCCCATCATGGCCGCCGGCAGGGGCCAGGACGACGTGGGGCCCAGCCCCCGGCACGCCATACTCATAAGGATCCCCCACCACCACCGGCGGGGCAGGGAAGTTCTCCTCCGGCGGTGGTGACGGCACCTGCCACTCCAGGGTGCGCGCCCGCCAGGGATTGGCCTCCGCCGCCTTGCCCCGCACCCATGACCACACCATGTTCCCGACGAAGACCAGAAAGCCCGCCCCCATGACGAACGCAGCGATGCTCGAAAAAACGTTCACCCCTTCCAGAGCTGGGTCGTAGATGGCGATGCGCCGGTTCATGCCGTGAAGGCCCGCCCAGAACATGGGCAAAAAGGTAAGGTTGAAGCCCAAAAAGGTGAGCCAGAAGTGCAGCTTCCCCAGCCCTTGGTGATACATGCGTCCCGTGATCTTGGGGAACCAGTAGTAGATGGCAGCCAGGAGGGCGAATATCTCGCCACCGATGATGGTGTAATGGAAATGGGCCACTACGAAGTAGGTGTCCGATAGCTGGATGTCGCTGGGCACATCTGCCAGATATATGCCCGTGATGCCTCCGATGAGGAAGTTGAACACCGCCCCCAGGGCGAACAACATGGGGGGCGTTAGCCACAGCCTGCCCATCCATATGGTCCCCAGGGCCGACAGGAACACAAGCCCCGTGGGAATGGAAATGGCCTCCGTCGTCACCAAAAAGGCCCCTAGGAATGCCACCTCGCTGGTGGTGACGAACATGTGGTGGGCCCACACGATGCCGCTTATGGCCACGATGGTGAGGAACCCCGCCACCGCCCACCTGTAGGCGAAAAGAGGCTTGCGGGAGAAGTGGGTCAGCACCTCCAGCAGTATCCCGAACCCGGGCAGGATGAAGATGTATACCGCCGGATGCGAGTAGAACCAGAATACATGCTGGTACAGCAAGGGGTCGCCGGGATTGAAGAAGTTGGTGCCTGCCAGCCGGTCCACCGCCTCCATGAGCATGGCGGCGGCGAAGGCCTGGGTGAAGATAAGGGCGATGATGGAAGCAGCGAATATGGACCATACGAATATCGGCATCCTCCACCACGTCATCCCTGGTGCCCGCAGAAAGCTTATGGTCACCAGGAAGTTAAGACCGCCCAAGATGGAGGAGAGGCCGAAGGTGATGATGGCCAGGTTGAAGAAGAGCTGGCCAGCAGCGTTGCGCACCGCCAATGGTGGGTAGGCCGTCCATCCTGTGTCCCAGCCCCCCACCGCTTGGGCCGTCAGCAAAAGGACGGCGACGGGAGGGATGAGCCAATAGGTGAGGGCATTGAGACGGGGGAAAGCCATGTCCCGTGCCCCGATCATCAGGGGCACCAGGAAGTTGCCGAACCCACCGATGATGACCGCCACCGCCACAGCGATCATCAAGATGCCGTGCAGGCTCATCACCTGGTTGTAGACGCCACCATCGAACATGGCCCCCTGGGAGTCCATGAGATGATAGCGCATGAGCATGGCCAAAAGGCCGGCGATGAGGAACACCGCTACAAAGGTCACCAAGTACTGGACGCCAATGACTTTATGGTCGGTGGTGAAGGCGAAATAGCGCATCCAACCGTGGGGGTTGGGCTGGGTGGGGAGGCCCAGCCACTCCCTGACCCACCGCTCCCACATGCCCACCCCCAGCAGCCAGCCCAATAGCCCCAACACGTAGCCCACAGTGAAGTTGTGCTCGATCCACCAAGGGGAGGAGCCGGCGGCCGTGCGGAAGAGGGCGGCCAGCCCCACCCCTATGCCGAACCCGATGAGCCCCCACAGGAGACCACGGCGCACGTAGTAGAAGCCTTGCCACAACCCTATGCTCTCAGCATGCTCAGCCGTCGTCATGGCCCTCCTCCTACTTGCGCTGTCCCGCCACCCATCGTTCGAACTCCTCCTGCCCCACCACCCGCACGGGGATGACCATCCAAGCATGGGCCTGGCCGCAGAGCTCTGCACACTGCAGCCGTAGCAAGCTGTTCTCCTCGTATGAGCCCACCTCCGTAGGGATGAAGGTGACGTGGTTGACCACGCCAGGTATGGCGTCTATCTTCAGCATGAAGGCCGGGACCCAGAAGGAGTGCAGCACATCGCGGGAGGTCACCTCCAGCGTCACCTGCTGCCCCACCGGCAGGACTAGCTCGCGGGCGTTCCTCACCCCTTGGTCGGGGTAGTGGACGAGCCACGTCCACTGCAACCCCTCTACCTGCACCAGCAAGGTGCCGCCAGCGCCGGCGCTCGCTTGCCCCTCAGATGCGTGCTGATGCCCCGATGACCCCTTGGTCACCTCGATAGTCCCTAAAAGCCCAGGGAAGACCATGATGGTAAACGCCAAGGCCGATGTGACCCCCAACCATACCCAGGGCACCACCCGCGACTGCATGGGCGTTCCGTCGGCCTCTGGCCCGGTAGCACGAAAGCGAAGGATGCTATAGATAAGTGCTGCTATCACGAAGGTCAGGACAGGGATGGCAAAATAGGTGAGGATGCGCACGGCATCCTTTATATCTTCCCCCTTGTCGGACAGGGGAGCTGGCTGGAAATCGAAGGCGAAGGCTAGCACCTCCCCCAACACCGTCAACACCAGCCACAACGCCGCCACTGCCACCAGATCTCGGCGCAACCTAACCCCTCCTCGCAGCCGAGAATGTGCCCTTCGTCACAAGGTTTTCGACATCACAATAATCACCGGTCGCCTCTTCGTCAGTCGGGCGAAACCCCGATGTGGTGTAAGGTTTTTACGGACAAAAAGGGGGGGTTGGGGGATGGTAGAATGGGAAAGGAATGGGGGATGGCACCCGACAAAGGGCGATGGGCATCGATAAGTCGCCGCCCCCGCAGATGGGCGTCCTGGCTGCCCTGGCAGAGGGCCCGGCCAGGACGGAGGAGTTAGCCGCGCGGCTGGGAAGCTCCCGCAGAGCCATGCAGCGCCATTTAAAGGCGCTGGAGGAGTTGGGGCTGGTGGTCCAATCAGAGGATGGCGTTTATCATTTGGCACACCGGGCCGCGCATCTCCCGGTGCCACCAGCGGAGTGCCTCAGGTGTGGTAACTCCAGTTACGTTCTAGGCCTCCTGGAGGAGATGGGCCGCCTCCTATGGGAGGCGCGGAAGCAACAGGAGCGATTACGCCACCTCTCGGCTCTCATCCTTCAGGCGCAGGAGGAGGAGCGGAAGAGGGTGGCCCGCGAGCTCCATGATGATACGGCCCAGCTCCTCACCGCTCTGTTGGTGCGTCTGAATCTACTAAAGGATGAGGTGGACCCCTCCCTTGCCTCCCATTTGGCCGAGCTGCGGGAGCTGGTGTCTGCTGCCCTGGAGGGGGTGCGACGCATAGCCCAGGCCCTGCGCCCCAGTGCCCTCGACCATCTGGGCCTGACATCCGCCCTGGGTGCCCACGTGGCGGAGTTCTCGCAGCGTTGGGGCCTCCCCGTCCATCTTCGCCTTGGGGAGCTGCCCACCCTGCCGCCGGAGGTGGAGCTGGCCCTATACCGGGTGGCCCAGGAGGCCCTCTCCAACGTGGCCAAGCACGCTCATGCCAGCGAGGCATGGCTCGTCCTCCGATGCCGCGGCCCGCGCGTGATACTGGAGGTGAAGGATAATGGGCGTGGCTTCTCCTTGTCTGAAGTGCTGGGCGATGGCCAAAAGGGTCTGGGCATCATGGGCATGCAGGAGCGTCTAGCCTTGATAGGGGGCCGCCTCCGCCTCCGCTCGCGCCCCGGGCGAGGCACCATCGTGCGCGCCGAGGTACCAATTTAACTAAATGCTGAGAGGGTAAACAGACATGGGGAAGATAACCATACTGCTGGCCGACGACCACACCGTGGTGCGGGCGGGCATCAAGGCCCTCCTCTCTCGCGAACCTGATATGGAAGTGGTAGGGGAGGCCTCCACCGGTCGGGAAGCGGTGGAGATGGTACGCCAGCTGCGACCACAAGTAGCAGTGCTGGACATCTCCATGCCAGAGATGGACGGCCTGGAGGCCACCAAAGCTATCCGCAATCTGGGCGTCCCCACCCAGGTGGTGATCCTCACCGTCCATGCCCAAGACGAGTACCTCCTGAGGGCCCTACAGGTGGGGGCCTGTGGCTACGTGGTCAAGAGCGCCACCGATACTGACCTGGTGGAGGCCGTGCGGTTGGCCGCCCGAGGTGAGGTCTTCCTCTATCCTTCCGCCGTGCGTCGCCTCCTAGGGGAGTACTTGGCGGGGGGCAAGGCACACCGTGACCCCCTGGATGCCCTCACATCCCGCGAGATGCAGGTCTTACGGCTGACGGCCGCCGGATACACTAATCAGGAGATAGCTCAGCAATTGGGCATCAGCTCCAAGACGGTGGACACATATCGGCAAAGGCTCATGGAGAAGTTGGGCCTTCGCCGCCGGGCAGAGCTGGTCCAGTTCGCCCTCCGCCGCGGCCTCCTGAAAGAGAATTAGGGGAAAGCTGGACACAGAATAGGGCTTCGCCCGACAGACGCGACGCCATAGCGACGTTACATTGAAACTGACAAGGGCATGGGGCTTGCGGCCGCCCCGAGAGAATGGCCCGCCCTCCGGCCGTAGGCCCCATCCCTTTTTGCTTCTTGACGGGAGCTCCCCCAGTTGGTAGTCTCGGCTGCGACGTGCAAGAAGCAAAGGTCATAACGGAGCGCCAGGGCCCTGTCCTGGTGGTTACCATCAACCGTCCTCAGGTGCGCAACTGTGTGGACGGGGAGACCGCTGCCCTCTTAGAGGAGGCCGCCGAAGCATTCCGCCGCGATGCCCAACTGCGGGTTATGATCCTCACTGGCGCCGGTGGTCACTTCTGCTCCGGTGCCGACCTCAAGGCCATCGATACCTTGGCATCCCGCCCAGGAGCCGACCGTAGCGGGCCCATGGGGCTCACCCGCATCACCGACGTGGGGAAGCCCACCATCGCCGCCGTCAGCGGCTACTGCGTAGCCGGAGGCTTGGAGCTGGCCCTCTGGTGTGACTTCCGCATCGCCGACACCACCGCCCGTTTCGGCGCCATCAACCGCCGCTGGGGCGTCCCGCTGGTGGATGGGGGGACGCAACGTCTGCCCCGGGTGGTGGGCCTGGGCAACGCCCTCTACCTCATCCTGTCGGGCGTCCTCATCGACGCCCAACGCGCCTACCAGATGGGGCTGGTGCAGGAGCTGGTGCCTGCGGGCCAGGCCCTCTACCGCGCCCTGGAGGTGGCACAGCACATGGCCGAATACCCCCAGACTTCCATGCGCCTGGATCGCCTAGCTGCCCTCTGGGGCCTCTCCCTCCCGCTGGAGCAGGGGCTACAGCTGGAGGCTTATGTCAACCGCGAGTCCCTTCGCGACCCGGCCATGAGGGAGTGGCTGGAGCGGTACGCCCGGGGGGAGAGGCCTCCCCCGCTGGAGCCGCCGCCAACAGGTTGACAGGGAGGGATCGAGGCCCTATGGTAAGAAATGTCATGAAAGGCGAGGCCTTCCGCCGGCCGCGACGATGGGCCCGAGGTAGGGCTGGCGGGGGGCCTTAGTCGCTCCTTGGCATAGGTTTGGCTAGGGGCCCCGCCGCCAGTAGGTGGTGGGGCCCTGAACTTTATGGCGACGGAGGTAGGGACATGTTCAAAGTCGGCATCCTCAACGTGACAGGATACGCCGGGGCCGAGTTGGCCCGCATCCTAGCCCTCCACCCTCAGGTGCAGGTGGTGGCCGCCACTGGCCGCTCGGGTGCTGGCAAGGCCCTGGGCCACCTCTTCCCCCACCTATCGCCATTGTGCCTTACGGTGGCTGAGCGGCTAGAGGAAAAGGTGGACATCGTCTTCTCGGCCCTCCCCCACGGGGCCAGCGCCCAGGCCCTCCTTCCTTACCTAGAATCTGGGGCGCGAGTCATAGACCTCTCGGCCGACTTCCGCCTGCGCGACCCCCAAGAGTATGCCCGTTGGTATGGGATAGAGCACCCGGCACCGGCCCTCTTGCCCCTGGCCGTATACGGCCTCACCGAGCTCAATAGGGAACGCCTGCGGGATGGCCAACTGGTGGCCAACCCTGGATGCTACCCCACGGGGGCCATCCTGGCTTTGGCCCCTGCCCTGAGGGAGGGCATTGTGGAGCCGGACTTGGTGGTGGACGCTAAATCAGGCGTCTCTGGGGCCGGACGCACGGTGGACCTGCGCTACCACTTCTCGGAGGTCAACGAGAGCGTCAGCGCCTACGGCCTTGCGGGCCATCGCCACCAGCCGGAGATGGCCCAGGAGCTAGCTTCACTAGCCGCCGATGGCGTGCGCCCTCGGCTCACCTTCGTCCCCCACCTGGTGCCCATGACTAGGGGCATCCTTACCACATGTTATGCCCCCCTGCGCCCAGGCGCCCTCCCCCCTGGAGAAGCGGGGCGCAGGGCGCTGCGCGACCTCTACCAGAGCTTCTATGAAGGCGAACCTTTTGTGCGCATCACCAGCGAGCCACCAGCCACCAAGCACACCCTGGGCTCCAATCTGTGCCTGATCTATCCCACTATAGATGCCGAGGGAGAGCGCCTGGTGGTGGTAAGCGCCATCGATAACCTGGTCAAAGGGGCGGCGGGCCAAGCCGTCCAGAACATGAACCTCATGCTAGGGCTGCCCGAGACTATGGGGCTGGAGGCCTTGGCCCTCTTCCCATAAGGAGGCGACCATGAGCGAAATCATCAAGGACGAGGAAGGAAATGTCACCACACCCCAAGGGTTTCTGGCTGGAGGAATACACGCAGGGATTCGCTACAATCCTAACAAGCTTGACCTGGGGCTCCTCTTCTCCGAGAGACCTTGCGTGGCTGCCGCCGTATACACCTCCAATCGTGTCAGGGCTGCCCCCCTCCTGGTGACCATGGAGCACCTGGCCGATGGGCGGGCTCAAGCGGTGGTGGCCAACTCCGGCTGCGCCAACGCCGCCACCGGTGACCAAGGCCTGGAAGACGCCCGCCAGATGGCCCGCTTGGCCGCCCAGCGTCTGAACCTGCGTCCCCAAGATGTGGTGGTGGCTTCCACAGGTGTCATTGGTACCTTTCTGCCCATGGACAAGATCGCCACCGCCATCGCCACCTTACCCCTCACGCGCCAAGGGGGGAGGGACTTCGCCCTGGCCATCATGACCACCGACACTCGCCCCAAGTATGGGGCCTACTGGGTGGGCCCTTATTGCCTGGGGGCAGTGGCCAAGGGGGCGGGCATGATCCACCCCCACCTGGCCACCATGCTCTGCTTCATCACCACCGATGCCCCCATATCCCAGCCCTTCCTTCAGCACGCCCTGCAAGAGGCCGTGGACACCTCCTTCAATATGATCGATGTGGACTCCGACACCAGCACCAACGACATGGTGGTGGCCCTGGCCAATGGAGAGGGGCGGGCCATCGACGACGATCATCCTCTAGGCCCCACCTTCCGACGCGCCCTTCTCCTCCTATGCCAGGACATGGCCCGCGCCATGGTGATGGACGCTGAGGGGGCCAGCAAGGTCATAGAGATGGAGGTGCAGGGTGCCGCCTCCTTGCAGGATGCCCGCCGCGCTGCCCGCGAGGTGGTGCGTTCCTTGGGGGTTAAGACAGCTGTAAAAGGCGCCGATCCCAACTGGGGGCGGGTGGTGGCCGCCCTGGGCAACTCCGGCTGCCAGCTAGACCTGGGCTCCCTCACCCTATGGCTGGTAGACCCAGATGGGGAAGATATCTGCGTCTTTTGCCGCGGGCGGCCCCAGCCCTTCGACGAAGCGCGCGCCCGCGCCCTTCTCTCGGCATCGGAGGTGAAGTGGCGGGCCCACCTGGGCCTGGGGGAGGCGAAGGCAGTGGCCTGGGGCTCCGACCTAACGGAGGATTACGTCCGCCTCAACAGCCTATACACGACATGAGGTGAAAGCCGTGGAGACGGTGGTCATCAAGCTGGGGGGATCCACCCTGGGGGAGCATGATACCTCCCTGGACGACCTGGCCACCCTCTGGCGACAAGGCACACGCCCGGTGGTGGTCCATGGGGGTGGAGCCATCATCTCCTCCTGGTTAGACCGCTTGGGCTGCCCTGTCCTCTTCCATGAAGGGCAGAGGGTAACCGACCACCAGGCCCTGGAGGTGGTGGCAGCCGTCCTGTCCGGCCTGGTGAACAAGACGCTGGTGGCCTCCTTACAAGGGCGGGGCGTGCCCGCCTTCGGGCTTTCAGGGGCCGATGGCCCTCTTTTGGCGGCCCGCATCGCCCGCCCCCAGCTGGGCCTGGTGGGAGAGGTGACATGGGTCAACACCCCTCTCATCCGTCTCCTCCTGAGGGAGGGGTTCATGCCTGTGGTGGCGCCATTAGCCCTAGAGTGGGGAGATGAAGGGCCCACTGGCCGCCTCCTCAACGTCAACGCTGACCTGGCGGCGGGAGCAGTGGCCGCCTCCCTCGCCGCCCCCCTGCTCCTCCTCACCGACGTTCCCGGCGTCATGGCTGGGGGGAAGACGCTATCTCACCTCACGCCCCGTCGGGCCCGCGCCCTCATCGCGTCTGGTCAGGTCTCCGGGGGCATGGTGCCCAAGGTGGAGGCCGCCCTGCAGGCGGCGGCGGCAGGCGCCTGCGCCATCATCGCCGATGGGCGACGGGAGGGCACTATCCTCCAGTGCTTGCAGGGGAAGACAATAGGCACGCGCATAGGCTAAACTTATGGCGATCCCAGGCCTGGAGGGTAGACCATGTTTGAGAGCGCCTTAGTGCCCCTGGACGGCTCTCCCCGCTCAGAGGCCATCCTTAAGACCCTCACGCCCCTAGCAGCCAAGCTGGGCATGCAAGTGACCCTCCTCCATATCTTGGAATCGCCAGTGGAAGCGACCGATGAGGAGGTGGCCAGGGGCGCGCAAGCTCAGCGTGAGCAGGCCGTGCCCGTCGTTACCGATTATTTGGAGGGGCTGGCCCACCCCCTGAGGGATGCTGGAGTCACCACCCGGGTGAGGGTGGCCCATGGCCATCCTGCTGAGGTCATCGTCCAGCTAGCCCAGGAGGGAGGATACAGCCTCATAGCCATGTCCACGCGGGGCCGGGGCATCTTCCCTGGCACCGTTATCGGCAGCGTGGCCAGCCGCGTCCTGCAGACATCCTCCATCCCTATGCTCATGGTGAAGCCGCGCCGTCAGCGGGGCTTCTGGACGGCCCCGCAGCGCATTAACCGCATCGTTGTGCCCCTGGATGGATCGGAAGGGGCGGAGGTGGCCCTTCCCTATGCCGAGGAGCTGGCCCGGCGCCTTTCCATCCCCATCTCCCTTGTCCAGGTGCTGCCCATGGGGCTGGAGGTGCCCATGGGGGCTAGCACTGTAGTCCTCTGGGACCCCACTGCCGCCTACCACCGGCGCCTGGACGTTCTGGCCAGCAGCTACCTGGCGGGCGTCGGCCACCGCCTGCTGGACCAAGGGCTAAAGGCCGACTGGGACGTGATGGGTGGGCCGGTGGTGCAGGCCATCGTCTCCTGGGCCGAGCGCAACGGGCCCAGCATGGTAGTTATGGCCAGCCGTAGCCGTCGCGGCCTGCTCAAGGTGGTGGGAGGCGTCACCGAGGCCGTGGTCCGAGAGACCCACCTCCCCGTGCTGGTGATACCCCCCAAGGCATAGCCATGAACCACGTCTTGGAGCAGGAGAGGCGCTATTTCTTCCCGGTGGCCAAGCGTCTCCCCCTAGTCCTGGTGCGAGGCGAGGGCTGTTACGTATACGATGTGGAGGGGCGTGCTTACCTGGACCTAGTGGCAGGAATAGCTTGCGTCAGCCTGGGACACGGCCATCCAGCGTTGGTAGAGGCCATAAAGGAGCAATGCCAGACCCTCATGCACGTCTCCAACCTTTTTTACACCGTTCCCCAGGTGGAGGTGGCCCAGCTCCTGTGCCAAGCCACTGGTCTTGACCGTATCTTCTTCTGCAACTCAGGCGCGGAGGCTGTGGAGGGGTGCATCAAGCTGGCCCGCAAGTGGGGCAAAGAGCGAAAGGGTGGGGCCTACGAGATCATAGTGGCCCAGGGGGCCTTCCACGGTCGCACCTTGGCCACTCTGGCGGCCGGCGGTGGCCCCTATGCCGACCCCTTCTCCCCCCTGCCTGAGGGGTTCGTGAGGGTGCCCTTCGGCGATGTGGAGGCTATCAAGCGGGCCACGGGTCCCCGCACCGCCGCTGTCCTGCTGGAGCCGATACAGGGGGAGAATGGGGTCATCGTGCCTCCGGACGATTACCTGCCGGCGGTGCGGGCCTGGTGCCAGGAGGCGGGCATACTTTTCATGCTGGACGAGGTGCAGACGGGCATGGGGCGTTGCGGCGCCCTCTTCGCCTATCAGCTCTACGATGCCCCGCCAGATGTGATGGCCGTGGCCAAGGGCCTTGGGGGTGGGTTCCCCATCGGGGCCTTCATGGCCCGCGAGGAGTGCGCCGTCCTAGGGCCCGGCGACCACGGCTCCACCTTCGGCGGCAACCCCCTAGCCTGCCGGGCGGCCTTAGCCGTCCTGCGCACTATGTTGGAGGAAGACATCCCGTCCCAAGTAGCGCAGAAGGGGAGGTTCCTGCAAGGCCTGCTGACGGAGCTGGCCCAGCGCCACCCGTTGGTGCGGGAGGTACGGGGCAAAGGCCTGCTGTGGGCCGTGGAGCTCTCCAGAGATGCGGCCCAGGACCTAGTCCTGGCGGCCCTCCGCGAGGGGGTACTGATGAACGCCGTGCGCCCCAACGTGGTGCGTATCGCGCCCCCGTTGGTCATCTCCCACCATCAGCTGGCTCAGGGGGTGGAGGTGCTCGAGCGATCCATATCCCGCCTGGAGGAGGGATGAGGGATGGCAGAGAGGCTGGTACTGGCCTACTCTGGGGGCCTGGACACCACGGTGGCCACCCGTTGGCTCACCGAGAAAGGGTATGAAGTGATAGCCCTCACGGTGGACGTGGGGCTAGATCGAGACCGCGAGGAGATACAGGCACGAGCCCTGGCCGCCGGCGCCGTCAAGTTCGTCTGGCGCGACGCCCGCGACTCCTTCCTCAGGGACTACGCCTTCCGGGCCCTCATGGCTGGGGCCGCATACCAAGGCCATTATCCCCTAGCCACCGCCCTCTCCCGCCCACTGATCGCCAAGCTTCTGGTGGAGACGGCACGACAAGAAGAGGCCACGGCCGTGGCCCACGGCTGTACTGGCAAGGGCAACGACCAGGTGCGCTTCGATGTCTCTGTGCAAGCCCTGGCCCCTGATCTTCGCATCGTGGCCCCGGTGCGGGAGTGGGACATGGACCGGGAGGAGGAGGTGCGTTATGCCCAGGAGCGGGACCTCCCCATCCCCCTCGTGGGCAAGAGCCCCTATTCGGTGGACGCTAACTTGTGGGGACGTTCCATCGAGTGTGGGCCCCTGGAGGACCCATGGCAGGAGCCGCCGGAGGACGCCTTCCAGTGGACCCTCCCCCCTGAGCGGTGGCCCGACCGCCCCACCTACGTGGAGGTGACCTTCCGCGAGGGGGAGCCGGTGGCCCTGGATGGCCACGAGCTGAGCCCCACGGAGCTGGTGCAGCGTCTCAACCAGTTGGGAGGGGAGCATGGAGTGGGGCGCATCGACATGGTGGAGGACCGGCTAGTGGGCATCAAGACTCGCGAGGTCTACGAGGCGCCAGCAGCCGTCATCCTCCTCACCGCCCATGAGGCCCTGGAACAGCTCACCCTTTCCCGTCAGCAGAGGCGATTCAAGGCTCAGGTGGCCCAGGAGTATGCCGAGCTGGTCTACTACGGGCTGTGGTTCACCCGTCATCGCCAGGACCTGGACGCTTACGTCCGCTCTACACAGCGTTACGTCTCAGGGACGGTGCGCATGAAACTCTTCCGAGGGCAGGCGGTGGCCGTAGGGCGACGGTCCCCCCACAGCCTCTACGACTTCTCCCTGGCTACCTACGAGGCCGGCGACCGCTTCGACCACCGAGCCTCGCCAGGGTTCATACACATCTGGGGCCTCCCGGTGCGCGTCCAGTCTCAAGTCCAGGGTTTGGAGGAGTAGACATGCCCATCGCCATTCTGTTCGACCTAGGCGATACCCTCTGGCACTTCCCCAATATGCCTCCCGCGCCAGTGATCCGCGCTGAGACCATCAGCCGCGTCTCCCGTCTGGTGCGCCGCTGGGGCTACAAGATGGAGGGCAAGCGCTGGTTCCTGGCCCGCGACATCCGCATGGCCATAGAGGCAGCCACCGAAGAGGCCTTTCAGGGAGACCTGCGGAGCCCTGATTATCCGGAGATATGCCGCCAGGTGGCCGCATCCCATGGTCTTGAGCTCACCAGGGAGCAAGCGGAGGCCTTATGGGACACTTGGAACCTGGGGGGCAGGTTCCTGGGGCGTCAGCTCTATCCCGATGTTATCCCCACCCTCAGGGCCCTCAAGGAGCGGGGCTATCGCATGGGGGCGGTCACCAACCGCGGCTGGGCAGGGCCTCGCTTTTGGCAGGAGCTGGACGACCTGGGGATCCGCCCCTTCTTCGAGACGATAGTGGTCTCCTGCCTAGTGGGATACCTCAAGCCCCATCCCCGCATCTTCCAGCTAGCCCTGGAGGAGATGGGCCTTGAGCCCCAGGATGTGGCCTTCGTGGGCGACTCCCTGCGGGCGGACGTGGCCGGGGCCAAGGCCCTGGGTATGACGGCCATCTGGCGTCGCCCCCCCAAGGGGGAGCCCGTGGAGGAGACCACAGACTACCCTGATGAGGCGCCTGAGGTCTCCCCTGATTACACGATAGACGCCATAGGCGAGCTCTTAGAGCTACCTCTGTTGGCTAAGAACGTTTCTTAATTATGAGGTGCGGATCAAGCTCGTCATGGCCTTGGCCTTCTGCCTCCTGGGGCTGGCCACTTGCGCCAGGGTGGCAGAAGAGCCCCCCATGACTTGGCCCTCTGCCGCCTTGTCCGAACCTCCGGACACCCACCTTGTCCTCACACCTAGGCCGTGGCCTAGCTCAACGCCCAGCATTCCCCTTCTTGCCACAACCACACCCCCAGCGGGCCCCGTGCTTCCACCGGTGGTCAGGGTGCCAGGTCAAGGGTCCATGATAGCCCTCACCTTCGACGTGGAGGGGGGCACCTGCGTGGCCCCCATCCTGGATGCCCTTGCCCACCGCCGGGCCAAGGCCAGCTTTGCCGTGGTAGGACGATGGGCCCAGGCCCATCCCCATCTTCTGCAGCGCATGGCCCTGGAGGGCCACATCATCATGAACCACTCCTATTCGCACCCAGACTTCGTCCTCATTCCCACTGAACAGAGGCTTTGGGAGCTGGAGCAGACCGATGCTGTGGTGCGGTCTGCCACTGGCCTCTCCACCAAGCCCTTCTTCCGCCCTCCCTATGGGAGCTACGATGCCTCCGTGGCCGCTGATGCTGCCTCGGCCGGATACCGCATCGTCCTGTGGGACGTGGACCCCCAGGGTTGGCGGGGCAAGAGCAAAGAAGAGGTGGTGGCCCTGGTATTACAAAACGCGCGCCCGGGCTCCATCGTGCTGCTGCATCCCGCCTCCTACAGCGAGTGCGCCGCGGCGCTCGATATCATCGCAGCCTTGGCAGAAGCTGGCTACACCTTGGTGACCCTGGCCCAGCTTCTGGGCCTTGCCCCTCCGCCCCAGGCCTCTGCCCCGCCGCCACCTCCTCCACCATCCCCATCGCCCAGCCCCTACTATTGGCCATCGCCCACGCCTACACCTAGCCCCACGCCTACGCCTACCCCCACACCCACGCCTACGCCTACCCCCACGCCTACGCCTACACCTACCCCCAAGCCTGCGGCGACACCTGTGCCAACGCCCTCCCCGTCCCCAAGCCCCACAGCGGGGCCCGCGTTCACGCCCTCTCCTACGCCATCGCGCTGAGGCGGTGATCCCCTGGCTGCGATATAATGTTGGCCGGCATGCCTCAGCAGCCCTCGCAGCCCCAAAGCCCTACCGCCGCCGGGCTCGACCCCATGGCCCTGAGCTACTCCCTCTCCCACCCCCTGGACCGTCGTCTTTATCGGTACGACATCGCCTGCTCGGTGGCCCACGCCCGAATGTTGGCCCATGTGGGCCTCTTATCCCAGGAGGAGGCCCAAGCCCTGGTCCAGGCTTTGGCGGAGATAAGGGAAGAAATAGAAGCTGGCGTCTTCCCCTTCCGCGACGAGCTGGAGGACATCCACATGAATATCGAGGCCCGCCTGTACGAGAAGGTGGGGGAGCTGGCTGGCAAGCTCCACACCGCCCGCTCCCGCAACGACCTCATCGCCACCGACCTAAGGCTTTTCGTTATGGACGCCTGCCGCGAGGCCATCTCATCCTTGCGCGCCCTGCAAACGGCCCTGGTGGACCTGGCCGAGGCCCATCTGGGGGTGGTCATGCCCGGCTATACCCACCTTCAGCCTGCCCAGCCCATCCTCCTCTCCCATCACCTGATGGCCTACTTCTGGATGCTGGAGCGAGACCGGGGGCGCCTGTTGGGTTGCCTTCATCGGGCCGACGAGCTACCCTTGGGCTCGGGGGCCCTGGCCGGTGTCCCCTATCCCATCGACCGTGAGTTCCTGGCGCGGGAGCTGGGGTTCTCCCGCCTGACCGCCAACTCGGTGGACGCCGTGGCCAGCCGCGATTTTGTAGTAGAGTTCGTGGCTGCCGCCGCCACCTGCCTTGTGCACCTCTCCCGCCTAGCGGAGGAGATAGTGCTTTGGGCCAGCCCCCAGTTCGGCTTCCTGGAGCTGCCGTACCAGTTCGCCAGTGGGTCTTCCATTATGCCCCAGAAGCGGAACCCGGACATGGCCGAGCTGGCGCGGGCCAAGGCTGCCCGCATCACCGGCCATCTGTCGGCCCTTTTGGGGATCATCAAGGGGCTGCCCTTGGCCTACAACCGCGACCTGCAGGAGGACAAGGTGCCCACCTTTGAGGCTGCCGACGCCCTCATCTCCACCCTCCGCCTCTTTGCAGCCATGGTCCCCCAGCTGCGCTTTCGCCCTCAGCGCCTACAGGAGGCAGCGGCCGACCCCTCCCTCCTGGCCACCGACCTGGCCGATTACTTGGTCAAGAAAGGCCTCCCCTTCCGTCGTGCCCATCAAGCGGTGCGGGAGCTCTTCTCGTTCCTGCAACGGGAGGGGAGGGACTTTCGCCAGCTCTCGTTGGAGGAGCTGCAGCGCTTCTGCCCTCTGTTTGAGGAGGACGCCCTGGCCCTGGATGCCACCGCCTCCGTGGCCGCCCGCCGCCACCCAGGGGGCACGGCCCCTGAGAGGGTGCGGGAGCAGATAGCCCAGGCCCGCCGCACACTGGAGGAGAAGGCATGAAGCAGGTGAAGATCGCCCCCTCCATCCTCTCGGCCGACTTCGCCCGCTTGGGGGAGCAGGTGAAGGAAGCGGAGGCCGCCGGTGCCCACCGCATCCACATCGACGTCATGGACGGCCGGTTTGTCCCTGTCATCTCTATGGGCATCCCCGTCGTGGAGGCCGTGCGCCGCGTCACTTCCCTGCCCCTGGACATCCACCTGATGGTGATGGAGCCCGAGCGCCACATAGAGGCTTTCATGGAAGCGGGAGGGGATATCATCAATGTGCACGTAGAGGCCGCCACCCATCTGCACCGCATCGTCCAGCAGGTGAAGGGAAGGGGGCGCTTGGCCGGCGTCTGCCTCAACCCTGCTACCCCCTTAAGCGCTGTGGAGGAGATCCTCCCAGATGTGGACCAGGTGGTGGTGATGAGCGTCAACCCGGGATACGCCGGCCAGCCCTTCATCCCCTCTTCCCTGGACAAGGTGCGTCGCCTGCGGCGTCTCCTAGAGCAAATGGGCCTAGAGGTTGACATCGAGGTGGACGGAGGTGTGTCGGCGGAGACGGCGCCGGCGTGTGTGGCTGCTGGGGCCACCGTCCTGGTAGCCGCCTCAGCCATCTTCAACGACCGGGGAAGCGTGGCCGACAACATAGCCCGCCTGCAGGCCGCCCTGGTCCGCTAAGACCTCCCGCAGGAGACGAAGTTTATACCGAGGGGGGCCTGCCCCGCCCGTAAGCCGCTGGGCCGAAGCTTTAGAGGGATCGGGTCTTCTTGAGGAGGGCGCTCAGGCAGGAGGTGCAGACCTTCACCTTCTGGGGGCGACCATCGATGAGCAGGGTCTTCCTCTGCACGTTGGCCTTGAAGAGGCGAGGGGTCTTGGGTGCGCGACGCTCCCATCGCCCGGCATACTGGTGCCGGATGTTACGCCCCACGTGGGTGCCCTTGCCACAGATCTGACATCTGGCCATGTTCTTCCTGCCTTTATCGTCCCTTATACCACTGCTAGAATGGGCAGAGGACATGATACCACCTGATCATGGCTTAGGCAAGGCGGACGAGGAGAAGGACGTTGCTCCGCTAATGGCCCTCTCCCCCGCCCAGCTATATGCGGCCTTAAAGGCCGCTGCCTCCTGGCTTGAGGCTCACGCCGAGGCCATCAACGCCATCAACGTCTTCCCCGTGCCCGATGGCGACACGGGCACCAACATGAGCCTTACCCTTCGCTCCACCTTGCAGGAGGCGGCCAAGCTGGAGCCGGAGGCCCGACCCGTGGTCCTCTCCCTCTTCATGGAGGCTCTGGCGCGGGGGGCCATCATGGGGGCCCGTGGCAACTCGGGGGTCATCCTCTCCCAACTGGTGATGGGCCTGGCCAAGGCCAGCCAGGGGAAGGAGGCGCTGGACGCCTCTGCCCTGGCCCAGGCCCTGGAAGAGGGGACCCTCCTGGCCTGCCAGGCCATCGGTCAGCCGCGGGAGGGAACCATCATCACCGTGGCGCGGGAGGCGGCCCAGGCCGCCCGCGCCCTGGTGGATGCTGGGGAGAGGGACCTGACCATCGTTATGACCAAGGTGGCCGAGGCTGCCCGAGAGGCGGTAGAGAGGACGCCGCAGCTTCTGCCTGTCCTGGCTGAGGCGGGAGTGGTGGACGCCGGTGGCCAGGGCCTTTGGGTCATCCTGGAGGGGATGGCCAGGCACCTACGGGGCGAACCGTTGGAGGCGCCGGCCGTGGGGGTTGCCCGTCTGCAACAGGAGTGGGTGGCCCACGCGCAGGAGCTCCACGCCGCCTCCCCCTCCCTCTATGGCTATTGCACTGAGTTCCTCTTACAAGGGGAAGGCCTTGACCCGATCCACCTCCGCTCCCGCCTCCAGAGCATGGGCGACTCAGTGGTAGTGGTGGGTGACGAGCACCTATTGCGTGCCCACCTCCACACCGACGACCCAGGGGCCGCCATAAGCCTGGGCACTCGGCTGGGAGAGCTGCTGGAGGTGAAGGTGGACAACATCCGTCAGCAGGCTGACCGCTTCCTAGAGTGGCACCAAGCCTTCCAGGCCCAGGCCACGGTGGTGGCAGTGGCTAACGGCCAAGGCCTCATAGGGGTATTGCGCTCCATGGGGGCCAAGGTGGTGCCAGGCGGCCCCACCATGAACCCCAGCGTGCGCCAACTCCTGGAGGCCATCGAGGCCTGCCCCACACCCCAGGTCATCGTCCTGCCCAACGACAAGAACATCATCCCCACAGCCCATCAGGCGGCCCAGCTCTCCCAGAAGCAGGTGAAGGTGGTGCCCACCCGCACTATACCCCAGGGCATCGCTGCTATCCTGGCCTACAACCCCGAGCGCAGCATGGAGGAAAACGCCCCGGCCATGGAAGAGGCCGCCAGATCGGTGCGCACCATAGAGGTGGCCCGGGCCATACGGGACGCCCACATCGGCGACCATCACGTCCGCCAAGGGGAGGTGATGGCCATCGTGGACGGCCAGCTGATGGCCACTGCCCCCACCCCCGAGGAAGCCCTGCGCCAGGCCCTCGATGCCCTAGGGGTCCGAGAGGGGCTCCTCACCCTCTATTATGGAGCGGATACTGACCCCCGCACCGCCCAGGCCTTGGCTGAGTCCCTACGGTCAGAACGCCCCGGCTTGGAGGTGGAGACGGTGGACGGCGGCCAGCCTCACTATTACTACATCGCCTCACTGGAATAACCCTTTACAGCCCGTCATCCTTGAGTTAAAATGGCGATGTCCTCAGAAGTGAGGACGATCCCCCTAGCTTTTTTATCCTTACACCACAAGGGGTGAGCTCCGACATGACGAACAAGCCTATACCCATCACCAGAGAGGGGCTGGCCCGCTTCAAGGAGCGGCTGGACTACCTCATCAACGTCCGCCGCCCCCAGGTGGCCAAACGCATCCAAGAAGCGCGAGAGCTGGCTGGCTCCGAGGCCTCCGGCGAGTTTGAGGATGCCAAGAACGAGCAGGCCATGGTGGAGGGGGAGATCCGGGAGCTGGAGCGCATCATCCAGAACGCTATCATCATCGAGGAGCACCACGGCTCTCAGATGGTGACCCTCGGCTCCACCGTCACCCTCATGGACGAGGAGGGGAGGGTATTTCGCTATACTATCGTGGGCAGCGCTGAGGCCGACCCTAAGCAGGGCCGCATCAGCAACGAGTCCCCCGTAGGGCAGGCCCTTTTGGGCCGCAGCGTGGGCGAGGTGGTGGAAGTAAAGGCGCCAGCTGGCGTCCGCCGCTGGACCATAGCCGCCATAAGCTAGAAAGGGATGGCACCTTGCCCTTAAAATGAGCAGGCGGGGCCCAGGGGCCCCGCCTGATGCCTTCTGTGGGCTGAAAGCCGTGGACCTGGAAGAGGTTATCTCTCACCGCTTGGCCAAGGCAGAACGTTGGCGGGCTCGGGGCATCGATCCCTACCCCCACCGCTTCCACCGTACCCATACTGCCCAGGAGGCCACTGCCGCCCTCCAGGAGGCGGAGACCCGCGGCACCGGCGCCCCCTCAGTGGTGGTGGCCGGCAGGATCACCGCCATGCGTCACATGGGGCGGGCCACCTTCATCGACCTACGCGATGGCTCTGGACGTATCCAGACCTACCACCGCCAGGACATCCTGGGCCCCCAGGCTTATGAGGCCCTGCAGGACCTCGACCTAGGCGATTTCCTGGGGGTGGAAGGGGAGATGTTCCGCACCCGCACCGGCGAGCCCACCGTCCAGGCCCGCTCCTATACCCTTCTGTGCAAGGCCCTAAGGGCGCCCCCCGAGAAGTGGCACGGCCTCCAAGACATCGAGACCCGCTATCGCCAGCGTTATCTTGACCTTATGGCCAACGAATGGGTGCGGGAGATGTTCCGGGCTCGCAGCCGCATCGTGGCGGCCGTGCGCCGCTTCTTGGACCAAAAGGGCTTCCTAGAAGTGGAGACACCCGTTCTCCAGCCCCAGGCCGGAGGAGCGGCAGCTAGGCCCTTCGTCACCTACCACAACGCCCTGGATAGGCACCTATACCTGCGCATCGCCCTGGAGCTGCACCTGAAGCGGCTCCTGGTGGGTGGCTACGAGCGGGTCTATGAGCTGGGTCGTGTCTTCCGCAATGAGGGGGCCTCTGCCAAATACAACCCGGAGTTCACCATGTTAGAGGCTTACCAGGCCTATGCCGATTACCGCGACATCATGGCCCTCACCGAGGAGCTGGTGGTCTATACCGCCCGCGAGGCCCTGGGCACCCTCCAGGTCCCCTATGGGGATGTGGTCTTGGACTTCTCGCCACCGTGGCAGCGCCTCACCCTGCGGGAGGCCATCCTCCGCCATACAGGCATCGACATCGAAGCTCATCATGATGCCGCCTCCCTCAAGGCGGCGGCCGCCGCCCGTGGCCTGCCCATACAACCCCAATGGGACCGGGCCAAGACCATCGACGAGATCCTCTCTAATCTGGTGGAGCCCCACCTTATCCAGCCCACCTTCGTAGTGGACTACCCCATCGAGCTCTCGCCCCTGGCCAAGCGGAAGCCGGAGGACCCCAGGCTGGCTGAGCGCTTCGAGCTCTTCATCGCCGGAAGGGAGGTAGCCAACGCCTACAGCGAGCTCAACGACCCCGTGGAGCAGCGCCAACGCTTCTTGGAGCAGGCCCGCCGCCGTGCCGCTGCCGACGAAGAGGTGGAGGTGGCCGACGAGGACTTCCTAGTAGCCTTAGAGCACGGCATGCCTCCCGCCGGTGGCCTGGGCATCGGCATCGATCGCCTGGTGATGGCCCTCACCGGCCAAAGCTCCATCCGAGAGGTCATCCTGTTCCCTGCCCTGCGGGAGAAGGCCCCATGAGGCGTCACTTCACCTGCACCGGATTTGTACTGGACGGAGGGCGCACCCTTTTCCTTTGGCATCCCAAGCTCCAGATGTGGGTGCCCCCAGGAGGCCACCTCCAGCCCCATGAGGATCCGGTAACAGCTGTCCTTCGGGAGGTCAGGGAGGAGACGGGCCTAGAGGCGGAGGTCATCCCCACTGCCCCCACCTTCCCGTTCTCGTATCCTGGCCAGGTGCAGCCTCCCTTTACCATCCTTCTAGAGGATGCCGCCGAGCCCGGGGAGCCCCATCAACACATCGACCTCATCTACTTCTGCCGCCCCCTTCCTGGCGCCCGTCTCTGCCCTCCCCCCGGCACCCTCCTCTGTTGGGCTAGCGAGGAGGACCTGCGGCGAAACCGCGCCCTAGAGCCCTTGGGGGCCTGCGGCCTGGCAGCGCCCGCGCCCCAGGACGTGCGAATCCTGGCCTTAGAGGGGTTCCGCATCGCCCGCCGGGAGGCCAGGTGAGATGCTGCCCATCCAGCTCATCCGCGAGCGGCCAGAGGTAGTGCGAGAGGCCCTGCGCAAGCGTCGTGCCCAGGCCCCCCTAGATGAGGTCATCGCCCTGGACCAGGAGTGGCGCCGCCTTCTGCACGAGGCCGAGACCCTACGGGCGGAGCGCAACGCCCTCTCTAAGGAGCTGGGCCACCTTTCCCGCCTCGTCCAAGACCCCCAGACCCCTACCCAAGAGAGGCGCCATGCTCAACACCGCCGCGACGACCTCATGGCCCGCTCCTCCTTCATCTCCCAACGCCTGCGGGAGCTGGAGGCGCGCCTCAAGGAGCTGGAGCCCAAGCTGCAGGAGCTCCTGCTACAACTCCCCAACATACCGGACGAGAGGGTGCCCGAAGGCGAGGGGGAGGAGGACAACGTGGTAGTGCGCCAGTGGGGGGAGCCCCCCACCTTCGAATATCCACCTCGTCCCCACTGGGAGCTGGGGGAGCACCTGGGCATCATCGACTTCCAGGCCGGGGTGAAACTGGCTGGCTCCCACTTCTACGTCCTGCGCGGGGCGGGGGCAAGGCTGCAGCGGGCCCTCATATCCTGGATGCTGGACTTCCACACCGCCCGTGGCTATCGGGAGGTCTACCCCCCAGCCTTGGTGCGAGAGGAGTGCATGTGGAAAGGGGGCTGGCTGCCCGTCTTCGCCGACTTCATGTATCACGACGCTCAGGAGGACCTCTGGCTCCTGCCCACCGCTGAGGTGGCCCTCACCAACCTCCACCGGGACGAGATCTTACCCCCAGGTGCCCTGCCCATCTACTACGTGGCCTACACCCCCTGTTTCCGCCGCGAGAAGTTCGCCGGCGGCAGGGAGGTGCGGGGCATCAAGCGCGTCCACCAGTTCGACAAGGTGGAGCTGTACAAGTTCGTGGAGCCCGAGCGTTCGGCGGAGGAGCTAGATGCCCTGGTGGAGGACGCCTGTGCCCTCCTACGGGCCCTGGGCATACCTCACCGGGTAGTGCTGCTTTGCACCGGCGAACTAGGGTTCAACGCCGCCATGACCTACGATATCGAGGCCTGGGCTCCCGGCTCCGGGGAGTGGCTGGAGGTATCCTCCTGCTCCAACTGCACGGACTTCCAGGCTCGCCGTGCCGGCATCCGCTTCCGCCGGGAGCGGGGAGCAAGGCCAGAGTTCGTACACACCCTCAACGGCTCCGGCCTGGCTCTCCCCCGCACCATGATCGCTATCTTGGAGAACTATCAACAGCCCGATGGCACGGTGGTGGTGCCTCAGGTCTTGCGCCCCTACATGGGGGGCCAGGAGCTGATAGCCCCCCAACGATAGGAGGTCTTCGGAGGTGGCTTATGGACTGGAAGGTGCTGACTACTGCCTTCTCCCTCATCTTCCTCGCCGAGCTGGGGGACAAAACCCAACTGGCGCTGCTGGCCCTCGCCGCCAAAGAGCGCACCCCTTTGCCCATCCTGCTTGGGGCCATCGCAGCCTTCGCCTTAGCTACGGCCATAGCCGTGGCCGTTGGCTTCGCCGGTGGGCGGTACATACCCACGGAGTGGTTGGAGAGGGTGGCTGCGATAGCCTTCATATCTGTGGGCTTCCTTATCCTCTTCGGGAGGTTATAATGGCCCTATCGGAGAAGCAGGGGGAAGGTCTTGCGTAGGGATATCGAGTTCAACGCTGAAGGGGTGACCCTGCGGGGCTGGTTCTACTACCCCGAAGGGGCGCGGGGCCCGGTGCCCACGGTGGTCATGGCCCACGGCTTCTCCGCTGTCAAGGAGATGTTCCTGGACGACTACGCCCAGGTCTTCTGCGATGGCGGCCTTGGGGTATTGGTCTTCGATCATCGAAATTTTGGCGCCTCCGATGGCCATCCCCGCCAGGAGATAGACCCTTGGGCCCAGATGCGCGACTACCGCCACGCCATCACGTTTGCCCGTACTCTGCCCGAGGTGGATGGCCAACGCATCGGCGTCTGGGGGTCCTCCTATTCTGGGGGCCATGCTATCGTGGTGGGGGCCCTCGACCGGCGGGTGCGGTGCGTAGTCTCTCAGGTTCCCCTCATTAGTGGCTACCGCAACCGTCAGCGGCTAGTGCGGGCTGACCTGGCGGCCCAGGCCGAGCCCTTGTTTGAGGCCGACCGCCAGGCTCGCCTGCGGGGGGAGCCACCGGCCACCATCCCCGTGGTGGCCCAGGACCCCTTCGCCACCCCCTGTGCCCTACCCACCCAGGACTCCTACGAGTGGTTCACCGAGGCAGCCAAGCGGGCCCCATCCTGGCGCAACGAGGTGACCATCCGCTCTCTGGAGATGCTCCTGGAGTATGAGCCGGGCTTGTTCGTGGACCGGGTGAGCCCCACGCCCCTCCTGATGATCGTGGCCGCCTATGACCACCTGGCGGTGGCCGACTTGGCCCTGGAGGCCTATAACCGTGCCCTGGAGCCCAAGAAGCTACTTCTAGTGCCTGGTGGTCACTTCGACGTCTACGGCAAGTTCTTCAGGGAGACCTCCGAGGCGGCCAGGGACTGGTTCCGACTCCATCTCCTGGGTCAAGGCCGGGTGGTATCATAGCTGATAGGATGCGCATCCTGGCCATCGACGTCGGCACCGGCACCCAGGACATCCTGCTGTTCGACACCACTCAGGCCATCGAGAACTGTGTCCAGCTCATCCTCCCCTCGCCTACCGAGATGGCCGCCCGCCGCATCGCCCGCGCCACCTTGGAGAGGAGGCCGGTGGTGCTGGTGGGCACCATCCAGGGCGGCGGGCCCTGCCACTGGGCCTTGCAGCGCCACCTCCAGGCCCGCCTTCCCGCCTTTGCCACCCCCGAGGCGGCCCAGACCTTCGACGACGACCTTGACCAGGTGCGCAGCATGGGGGTGACCATCGTCTCCGAGGACGAAGCGCGGGCCTTGGATGGACGGGCCGCTCGCATCGAACTTAAGGACTTGGACATAGAGGCCATTCGCCGCGCCCTTTCTCTGTTTGAGGTGGAGGGGGAGTGGGAAGGGCTGGCTCTGGCCTGCCTGGACCACGGGGCCGCCCCTCCCGGCTATTCCGACCGCCTCTTCCGCTTTGAGCATCTACGGCGGGTGGTGGAGGCCGGCAACGACTTGCGCCGCTTCGCTATGGTGCCCGAGGAGGTGCCCGAGTACCTGACGCGGGCCCGAGCCATGCTTCGCCTGGCCTCCCGCGAGGGGGTGCCCACCGTCTTCCTGGACACAGGGCCCGCCGCTGCCCTGGGCGCCCTCCAGGATCCTCAGGTGGCCAGGCATCGAGAGCAGCTCATCATCAACCTAGGCAACATGCACACCTTGGCCTTCCATCTGCGAGGCACTTACATCTATTCCCTCTTCGAACACCATACTGGCCTCCTTTCCGGCCAACAGATCGAAGAGCTGGCCCAGAGGCTAGTACACGGTACCCTCACCCATGAGGAAGTGTTCGCCGGCCATGGCCACGGCGTCTTCTATGCCGACCGCTCCGGTGGGCGGAGGCCTTTCCTGGCAGTGACGGGGCCCCAGCGGGGAAAGCTACGGGGGAGCAGGCTCAGCCCCTACTTCGCCGTACCCCACGGCGACATGATGTTGGCTGGTTGCTTCGGCCTCCTGTGGGGCTTTGCTGAGAGATACCCTCAGCATCGGGAAGAGGTTTTGGCAGCCCTGGGCCTCTCTTAGCGAGCCATCTCCCGCTCGCGGAACTCCAGATACCGCTTGAGGAACCCCTTGATAGGTTCAGGGGCCAGGTCCTCCAGGCCCGTCCACTGGGTGAAGACATCGTTTATCTCCAGCCGTTGCTGGCCCTGGAGGTAGCGCCAGCTGCGCAACCCCACGATGGGTATCTTCAGCTTCTTACACAACCTGCGGGCCTCGTCGGCGTATCCCACAGGCACGAAGAGGTAGAGAGGAGCTAACTCTGCGAACAACTTCCATTCGTGGGCCTCGTCCTCGTTGACGGTATCGGCCGTCTCCACCTCCCCTAGCATCACCGTCTCGTTCTCGGGGTGGCGCACCACCACGATGTCGGGGTAGACTACCGTACCTCTGGGGGTGCGGACGCCCATGGTACGCTGGGGGTGGTTGGTGTAGGTCTTGAGGTAGGGACGGCCAGAAGTGGGGAAGGGGAAGCGGAGGCGGGCGATATCCTGCACCGCCTGCGCATGCTCCAGCTCCTGAGTACTGCTCCTAGCGCCCATTTTCGCCTCCTGGGTCTCCGGCAAGCTCCCTGGAGCCACCGGTGGGATTCGAACCCACGGCCCGCGGTTTACGAAACCGCTGCTCTGCCGCTGAGCTACGGTGGCCTCCATAGGGAGATGTTACACGCCTAGCCTCCCCCACGCCAGGGGGTCTCAAGGAGCCAGCACAGGCCGGATAGCCCTCCCCATCTTTAAGTCATCTAGGGCCCGGTTCACATCGTCCAGGGGATAGATGCCGCTCACCAGCTCGTCCAGACGTAGACGCCCAGCCATGTAAAGGTCCACCAGCAGAGGTATGTCCCGCCATTGCCTCGCCGAGCCATAGTCGCACCCCAACACTGCCCTCTCGTTAAGGACGGTGAGGGTGATGGGGATGGAGAGGCGAGCTTCCCTGGGCCCTACCCCTACCAACACCAGCGTGCCCCCGCGTGCCAGACAGGAGAGGGCCATCTCAGCCGATTCCTGCTTGCCCACCACCTCAAAGGCATAATCGGCCCCTCCCTGGGTTATCTCGCGCACCAACGCCACGGCATCCTGGCGGGAGGCGTCCACCGTGTGGGTGGCACCTAAACGGCGCGCAGCCTCCAGCTTGGTCGCCACAATGTCCACAGCTACGATGGTGGTGGCCCCAGCCAGTACGCAGCCCTGAACGACGCTCAGGCCCACTCCCCCACAACCCACCACCACGCAGGAGCTGCCAGGCTCCACCCGCGCCCGGTTGAGGACCGCTCCCACCCCAGTCAGCACACCACAGCCCACAAGGCAGACCTTCTCCAAGGGGGCATCCTCCCGAACCTTGATGGCAGCTCCCTCGTGCACCACCGCGTATTCAGCGAAGGACGATATGAGGCTGAAATGGTTAAGCTCCATATCGCCACGGCGCAGCCGACGGGTGCCATCGGCCATGACTCCTGGGGCAGTACGGATGCCTGTGCATAGGTTGGTGCGACCTCGTAGGCAGAAGCGACACCGACCGCATACGGGCACCACCGACATGACCACATGGTCGCCGGGTCGCAGGGAGGTCACCCCCGGCCCCACCTCCTCCACGATGCCCGCCGCCTCATGGCCCAGCACCACCGGCATGGGGTGGGTCAGGACGCCCTCCACCACGTGCAGATCGGAATGGCAGACGCCGGAGGCCACGATGCGCACTAACACCTCGCGGGGGCCAGGGCCTGCCAGCTCCACCTTCTCTATATGCAGAGGCCTGCCCACCTCATAGAGAACGGCCGCCCTCATCTCCCCCTCCAGTCTGTGACTTAGCAGGGGTGGGGGATGGCCCACCCCCCACCCCTAGCCTGCTGGCGCCCCCAAAGCCTTCAGCTGGGGCATCACCCGCGAGGCCATTAGCTCCATGCTCCGCAGCACCTTCTTGTGCTCCAGACCGCCGATGCGGATCCAGGCCAGATAGAGGGTGATGCCCGTGGCCTCCACGATCTGGCCGATGCGGTCCACCACTTGGTCTGGGCTACCCACCACCACCGCCCCACGTCGCACCAGATCCTCCCAGGTCACGGAGCTGACGAAGTCCCGCGTGAGGGAGTAAAGCTCATAGGTGGGGATGGGAGGGTGGCCAGGAGGTGGGGCCACATACTTGGCGAAGGTATGATAGTACCATAGCACGGGCCCGGCGAAGTCATCCAGAGCCTCCTGCGTAGTCTCCGCCACGTAGGTCATGGCCAGGCAGCCGATGCGGTACTGGGATGGATCGCGCCCTCCTTCCCGCAGGGCCTGCCGCCACTTCTCGATGTTGTTGTGGATACGGGTCACGTCCGCCCCGAAAGCGAAGGCCGTCAACAGATTGAACCCGTATTTGCCGCAAAGGGCAAAGGAGTCGTCGGAGAGGGCAGCCATCCAAACGGGAGGGTGAGGCTTTTGTAAGGGCTTGGGGCGCACCTCCAGGTCCTCCACTTGATAGAACTGGCCGTGGTAGCTGAAGCGCTCCTCCGTCCAGGCGCGCATTAGCACCTCCACCCCTTCGTGGAAGATCTGGCGGCTCTTGGCCTGGTCCACCCCGTAGCCCTTGAACTCATGAGGCTGATAGCCCCGGCCCAGCCCTAACTCCACGCGACCGCCGGAGATGAGGTCCAGGGTGGCGTAGTCCTCGGCTACCCGGATGGGGTGGTTGAGGGGCAGCACCACCACCCCGGTGCCCAGGCGGAGCCGCTTGGTGCGGGCAGCCACATAAGCCAGGTGGACCACAGGGGAGGCACAATAGCCATACTCGCTGAAGTGATGTTCAGCAGGCCACACCGAGTGGAAGCCATAGTCCTCGGCCTGCACCATAATGTCCAGCTGTTCCTCCAGTACCTGCTTCTCGGTCCTGCCAGCCGGATGCTCAAATAGGTGCAACATACCGAAGTCCACCATCTCTTCAACCTCCTCATTTTTCTCTTCGTAAAGGTCTGCCCCGCTCCCAGAGCACTTAGGAATTCGCGTCTCTCACCCCCCTTGATGGAGAAAGGTGCAGACCATGAGCATCTCCGCCTCCTCAGGCCCTGGGTTGCGCCAGGTGTGGGGCAGATGCCCCTTGAAATGCAGGGTATCCCCAGGGCCCAAGAGATAGCGCTGGCCTGCCACCTCGAACAACAGACGTCCTCTCAGGCAGACCACCAGCTCCTCCCCGTGGTAGGCGATGGTTGTCTCGGCACCACTGTGACCCCCGGGTTGCACGATCACGCGGAAGGCCTCCATTTGTGGTTGGGAGAGAGGCTCAGCGACCCGCTCGAAGAAAATAGGGCTGCCAGGGCTTGCCACCACTCGCCCCTGGCCCCGGGGAACCAGCCGGACCTCCACCTCGTCCGCCGCGTGGCCATCGATGAAGTAGCTGGGGCGGCGGCCCAGGGCCTCCGCCAGCCGCACCGTGACGGCCACGCTGGGCACAAGCCTCCCCCGCTCGATCTTCTGGATGGTGCTGGCCGCCACCCCCGCCCGCTGCGCTAGCTCCCGCAGGGAGATCCCCGCCTGCTGGCGCGCCTGCCGCAGACGCCGCGCCAACAGGTGTAGAGAGGTGGCTACCGCCTCTTCCCTCACATCCTTACCACCCATGTCCGCTGTTTCCTTTAGGAAACGTTCTGCGATGAAAATACTACAGTGATGAGGCCCTGTCAACTCCTGGGATCCGGCTGACGAGCTGTGGAGCGCAAGGAGAGCCTTGTGTATCTATAGGTTCTCCCGTGCAAGACGATGGCGTGTCTAGGCCATGGCGCCAGCAGCATTCAGAGGCGTCCGCGAAGGAAGAAGAGGCCCGAAGGGTCGATGGCGGCCATAAGACGGGTGCGGGCCCATCCGTCCTGCACCGTCTCCGCCCCCTCGGGCACCATGGGGGATTTGACCCCTATCTCCGCCACCTCGATAACGTCCCAGCCCAGGGGGAGGGGATGGCCATCGGCAGGGTCCAGAGGCCGGGTGTCCACGTTGCACATATGGATGCCCACCGCCTCCCACAAGAACCACTCAGGGTGAGAGGCCAGCACGGGCCCCAGGTCGTTGCGCCCTAATACGGTGAGGATAGGGGCCCGCAGCACAGAGGAGAGACGCCGGCGCCGCCATTGGGAGAACCGCCCCTCGATGCCGGCCAATATACCCACTCGCACATGGCCCCGCCAACTGTCGGCCCGGCCCTCCTCTAGGGCCCACCAGGGGGCCACCAGGTAGTCCACGTCCGCGGCAGCGACGGAAGGGCCCCAGGCCAAGTAGGCCGTCCCACCCTTCATGAGGATGCCCAATATGGCCGTAAGGCTCAGCCAGTCGCCAGGAGGCATCACCAGGGCCACCGTCACGTCGTTGTCTAGCTCGAAGAAGGCGGCCCAGGAGAGGGCGGCAGCCACCAGGTTGCGGTGGCTGTATAAGGCCTCGCCATGGACCGAGGGCAGCACCAGGCGCGGAGAGCGCAGGTCGGGGCGGGCCGCTGGCGCTTGCCCCTCCACCTGAGAGAGGAGATGGGACGGAGAAATAGTCATCTTCCCTGATAGCGGCTGTGGCGAGATCGCCACCTCCGCCTCCGCCCCCCCTAGGCAAACAATGGCCCCCGCCTCGATGGCAGCCATGAGCCAGACCACCTCCTCCACCGCTGAAGATAGAGCGATGGCCACCCGCTGGCCGGGCTCCAGGTAGGCCCGTAGGGCGGCCGCCGCCCGCTCCACCTCCCCTAGCAACCCCTGGTACGTCAGGGAGGCGCCATGGGGACCCACCAGGGCCACGGCCGAGCCCCACGACGAGGCAGGGCGTCGCACACAGGCCTCGACCACCGTATGCAGGGGGACGCCGGCATACCGGAACACCCCTTCGGGCCAGAAGGCGGAGAGCATGCCTAGGGACAGCTTGGACACCTCAGGCCCCCTCCCAGCGCCCCTCCTCGAGGATGGGCGGCACCCCCTTCCAGCGCAGGGGAAGGCTGGGGGCCCACTCCACCTCCACAGGAACACCCATCCTCTCGGCCAACCGTTGGCTCAGAAGGCGGGATATGCCCCCTCTACTGACGTGGTCTCCCCTTAGCAGGAGGTGGAGACGCCCTTCCCTCAGGCCATGGCCCAGTATGGCGAAGGTCACCCCGGCCAGCTCCGGCACCTCGGCCTCTATAGCCTCCTGCACATCGTAGGGCAGAAGCTCCCTATCACCGAGGCGGAACAGGTGGGCCCACCGCCCCATGACCTTGATGCGCGGGTATGGTCGCCCGCACGGGCAGGAGCCTGGGTAGATGACACCCATATCCCCTGTGTCATATCGGATATACAAGGGCCCCCAAGGCCACGTATTGGTGATAACCACCACCCCCCGCCTCCCAGGAGGCAAAGGTTCGTAGGTGATAGGGTCCAACACCTCCACCACCGACTTCTCAGGCACCACATGTAGGCCGCTGCTCACCTCGCATTCCACAGCCAGCAGGCCCTCGCTGGAGCCGGCGGCCTCCACCACCCTCGCCACGCCCGTCAGCTCTTGCAAATGGCGACGCATGCCAGGGGTAATGGGCGCCCCCACCACCATCAGAGAGCCCACATCCCTGAACACCTCCTTAGGCGAAAGGCCCTGCGCCCGCGCCTCCTCCACCAGGGAGAAGGCCATGGGCAGGAACATGCTCAGGAAACGGGGCCGGAAGTTCCTCATGGCGTTGAGGATCTGTCTAGCGAAGGGCGGCGCATATGTGCCCCATATGATGACCACCTGCAAACTCAGAGCGTTCGCTAGCAATGTTTGACTCAGGGCATAGATGTGCCAAGCGGGGGCGGAGAGGAGGACTGGCGCCCCCGGCCGCAGCCCTCCCCACCAGTGGGCACGCAGGGTGGCCCGCCGCTCCATCTCCCGCCACCGACGGGGATAGGTGAGGAATAGGACGTCGCCCTCGGTGCCTGAGCTGAGGGAGACGACAGCCCCCTCCTGCCCCCGCTCCAGGCCGATCCGGTAGTATCCCCCCTCCCGTAGGGCAGCTAGAAGGTGAGGGCGCCCGAACACCGGCACCCGCGATAAGTCGGCCAGGCGACGGAACTCCTCAGGCCGGAAGCCCGCCTCCTGGAACCGCCTTCTGTGGAAGGGGAGCTCGCGATAGGCCACCTCCAGCACCCGCCGCACCCGCCGCGCCCAGTAGCGCTCTAGGCGCTCCGGAGGCCAGCGGTCCATCTCGTCCCAGAGACCGTCGGGTGCTAACAAGGGGCCAACCTCCAAGCCATAGGTTCACGTTGGCAACCGGGGCTCACCAGCGCGGCCGGGCCCAGCCGGTATCCCACCACCGGGCAGATAGTGGGGAAGAGGGCGTCCACCAGCACCACCCCTTGGGGTCCCCTCTCCAACCTGTAAAGACGAGGGGGTACATGGAAGAGGCGGCATTCCGGACACTCTGCAGCCAAGAAAAGGGCAGCATCGGCCCGCCATGTGCGCCTTATGGGAATGGCCCAAGGCGGGGATACCTTGGGCACCCCCTCGGCCTCGGTCACCGCCACCCAGGCCAAGTGGCGGGACACCTCTAGCCCCGCCTGCTCTGCCGCTTGCGCCAAGGGGGCCAGGACGTCGGCCCTAGCCACCAGGGCCTGGGGATGCGCGTAACGCAGCACCTCCACCATACGTGGGGCCATGGACGCCAGACCATCATTGCAGACGGGCACCACCCCCAGGACATCGGCCGCCCCAGCTCTTAAGTGGGGCGTATAAGCACCAGAGGCCAGAAAGACCATGGGGCTGGAGCCATAGTCGTACAATGCTATCAACTGCCCCCTCTCCAACCCCCAGAGGCGCCAAGCGTACATGAGGGCCCGCGCCCACCCTCGGAGCTCCCCATATGACAAAGGGAGATAGAGAGAAGGCTCATCTGGCACCTCTAGCTGTATCCACAGCAGGGGCCTCTCCCCCTCCACCAGGCGCCCGCCCGCGGGGTCGCCCCACTGACGGGCGAACTCCATCACGTCTTCCAGGTCCCAAGGGCGGGGCCGTCCGCCCTCTAGCCTTTCCCGATAGAAGGGGACCCGCTCCAGGGACATGGTTAAAAGCTACAGCCTGATGAAGCCTCCAGCCACCAGGGCAGCCAGAGCTAGGATCAGCGTGAAGTATGAGAGCCGCTCCTGCCAGGAGGAGATGCGCGCCAGGAGGGCACGCCGTCGCTCCAGCTCCCGCAGCCCAGCGCCATATGGCAACTTGCGCAGAAGCATGGGCCGGAACCAAAAGGTCTGGACCGCCGCCGCCATCAACCACAACAACCAGGAGAGGACCATCAGCCCCAGCCAGCGGCCATACGCCGTGTCCATGAGGGCCAGGGTCACAAAATCGTCCAACAGACGTAAGCGGGCCAGACGGAGGAAACCCGTAACTCCCTGCACCAGCAAGCCCGCCCAGCCCACTATGATAAGTCCATTGCCCACCCTTTGGGCCACTACCGCCGCCTGCGCGGGGGGGACGCGGCGCAGAGCCGGAATGACCACCAGGGTGTTGAACATGACTGCCCCGGCCACCAGAACGGCCCCCAGGATATGGAGCAAGCGTAGAACCTTAAGCTCCTCTATGACCACCTACCCCACGCATCGAAATGACGTCCATATCCCCTCTAGTGCCACTCCTGGAAGTGTCGGCGGATGGCCTCGGTGATATACCCGGGCACATAGTACCGCTCATAGAAGTCCACGTCCACGTGGTGGACGGTGGCCCCGAAGTGGGCCTGCATGGGGTTGTAGGTCACCGGCCACTGGCCGTAGTTCTCCACGCAGTAGTTGATGTAGGCGATGAGGGCGTCTCGCACCCACTCGGCCGGGCGGTTGCGGGGATGGCGTATGATCTCCTCCGCCGTCTCCTGTTTCCACGGGGCCCGCACGCGCCGGATGTAGTTGTCATCGCCTTCGCTGAACACGCCCCCTTTGCCGTACTTCTCCTGGAACCAGTGGTCCACCAGCTTTTCGGCGGTGGGGAAGCGGGGCGAGGGGACATAGGTGGCCTCCTTGACCCCTTCGATGCCGAAGATCTTCAGCTGGCCCGTGGCCAAGGGGGCCTTAGGGTTGGGCGCCTCCACCTGGAAGCCCAGGCCCCTGGCCACCTCTGGAAAGGCTCCCATGAGCACATCGGGGTTGAAGCCACAGAAGACCCAAGTGCCCAGGCCCATGGCCTCCGCCGCTAGGCGCACGTTCTGGATCATGCACCCCACAGGATACATCTCCACCTGGAAGATGAGCTGCTCCGAGGCCGAGATGGGCATGGGGAGCTCCAGCATTCCCTCCCCGATCCATTTGTCCACACCCGCCGGCCGCCCGCCCTTCCACTCGTCGATGGGGTAATAGTGCCACCAATCGAAGAGGTTGATGAGGGCGGAGTTGAGCCAACCCACGTCACTTATGGGGATGATCCAGGTGGACCCGGGGCGGTTGATGTTGTACTGATAAGGGCCCATAAGGGTGGCATTGGGTGCCCCAGGCATCCGCATAGCCCAGTCGATGTCCGGCCTCTCGTCAAGGATCTGGATCATCCCCTCCCGGTACCAGCGCAGCACCTTGCCATAGTCCTCCTCCCCCTCGATCTCCACGGGCTTGCTGCGCTCCAGCCCCGGCTTGTAGATGAAGGCCCCTCGGTCGTTGATGACCAACAGGTCGGTGGCCATGGAGTTGCCTGGCGATGGGACGGTGCGCCCAGCAAGCCAGGTGAGCTCGTGGAAGCCACCATGAACGGCAATGTCCCAGGCCACTACCCCATTGGGCCCACAGGCAGCCCAACATAGAAGCGCCTCCTCCACCTCCGTCAGGGGCACGGGCTCCTTCCCCGATTCGAAGGCCAGAGGCCCCCTTTCCTGGAACATCCGACGCCCCGTCACTGGGTGGGGCTCCTCCTCCCCAGGCTCGATGCGGTACCCCAGGCCCACCCGCCGACTGCGCACGGTAGATAAGAGGCGGAAGATGGGGTCCGTACCTTCAAAGGCCTTCTTCAGAAGCTCCTGCTCCTGCCTTACAGTTGTCACGGTCCACCCCCTCCTTCCGGGCTCCCTAACTTTGATACTGCGACTATATATCGCCCTCGCCATAGGTTGTCAACTCCTTTTAGCCTTCGCCCACTCGCCGATTTCCGCCCTCCCTCCAAGTTGACAGGCCTTAGTGACCCATCGTAAGCTGGGTTAGTCCGGCATAGGCAGCATGGCCACCCTTCGCCTGGCCCCCACAAGACGCATCCTCTCCATCCTGGGCAAGGCCCTGGAGGGGCACCCCCCGGAGAGGGAAGAGGCCTACGAGATGATGTGGGCCCAAGGGCCCGACCTGCAAGCCCTGCTGAAGGCTGCCTCAGCCCTGCGCGATCGATATAAGGGCAGGGTGGTCACATACTCCCGCAAGGTGTTCATACCCCTGACCAATCTCTGTCGCGACAGCTGCGCTTATTGCACCTTCGTCCGTCGGCCGGGGCAGGCAGGCGCCCACACCATGTCGGAGGAAGAGGTGCTGGCCGTTGCCCGGGCGGGAGCCCTCCTGGGCTGCAAGGAGGCCCTCTTCTCCTTAGGAGACAAGCCCGAGCTACGCTACCCCTCTTACAGGCGGTGGCTGTCCGAAAAGGGCTACCGCTCCACCCTGGAGTACGTTCGGGACATGTGCGCCATGGTGGTGCGGCGCACCGGACTTCTGCCCCACGCTAACCCGGGCACCATGACGGAGGAGGACATACGCCTCTTGCGGCCCCATAACGTCTCTATGGGGCTCATGTTGGAGAGCGTGTCCTCGCGCCTCCTGCGCCGGGGCATGCCCCACCATCGGTGTCCTGACAAGGTGCCTAGTGTGCGCCTGGCCACCATCGAGGCTGCTGGACGGCAGAAGGTGGCCTTCACCACGGGTATCCTGGTGGGCATAGGCGAGACGCCCGAGGAGCGGGTGGACTCATTGCTGGCCATCCGCCAGTTGCACAAGCGTTATGGCCACGTGCAGGAGGTCATCGTACAGAACTTCCGCGCTAAGCCTGACATCCCCATGTGGGACCACCCTGAGCCATCGCTGGAGGATATGCTGCGCACCCTGGCCGTGGCCCGCCTCCTCCTGCAAGACATGAACATCCAGGCGCCTCCCAACCTGGCACCACAGCAGTACCGTCTGTACCTTCACGCCGGCATCAACGATTGGGGGGGCATCTCCCCTCTGACACAGGACTTCATCAACCCCGAAGCCCCTTGGCCCAAGCTGCAGGAGGTAAGGGAAGTCTGCCGCCAAGAGGGGTTCGAGCTGAGGGAACGGCTACCCATCTACCCCGAATACGCTCACCGTCGGGAGTTCGTCCCCGATGGGCTGTGGGAGCGGGTGCAGGCCTTGGTGGACGAGACAGGCCTGGTGCGCCGGGACGCTGAGGGCCCTTACTGAGGCAAGGAGGGCAAGGCCATGACGCTGGAGACCCAGGATAGCTGGGCCAAGCTCCAGGAGCTGCGGGGCCTATGGGACCGGTTCCTGGCGGCGTTGGACGGACAGGTGGCCCACATACTGGAGAAGGCCCTGGCGGGCGAGGACATCACCGTTGATGAGGGAGAAAGGCTCTTTAAGGCCCAGGGCCTCGAGCTACACGCCCTGGTGATGGTGGCCGATGAGCTGCGGCGCCGCCGCGTAGGAGACGTGGTAACTTATGTCATCAACCGCAACATCAACTTCACCAACGTATGCATCAAGCACTGTGGATTCTGCGCTTTTTCTCGCGACCATCGGGAGGAGGAGGGCTACTTCTTGCCCATGGATGAGGTGGTGCGGCGCGCCCGGGAGGCGTGGGAGCTGGGGGCCACAGAGGTCTGTATCCAGGCTGGCCTCCCCCCCAAGATGGACGGCTACTACTATGTGGAGCTCACCAAGGCCATCAAGAGAGAGGTCCCGGAAATCCATATCCATGGCTTCTCGCCTGAGGAAGTAGTGTACGGGGCGGTGCGGGCTGGTTGCTCCATTGAGGACTACCTGAAGGCCCTAAAGGAGGCAGGGGTGGGCTCCTTGCCTGGCACCTCGGCGGAGATCCTGGACGATGAGGTGCGGCACCTCATCTCCCCTGGACGCATAAGCGTGGCGCAATGGGTGGAGGTCATCACCACGGCCCACCGCCTGGGCATCCCCACCACCGCCACCATCATGTACGGGCACGTGGAGAACGAACGACACCGCGCTGCCCATATCGCTCTCATCCGCGACATCCAGCGGCAGACGGGAGGTTTCACCGAGTTCGTGCCCCTCTCCTTCGTGCACGAAGAGGCGCCCATGTGGCGGAAGCAGCTGGTCCCAGGGGTGCGGCCAGGCCCCACAGGGGCAGAGGTCATCAAGATGTATGCCGTCTCCCGCATCATGCTCAACAACTGGATCCCCAACCTCCAGGTATCATGGGTGAAGGAGGGGCCCCGCTTTGCCCAATACTGCCTCAATGCCGGCTGCAACGATTTCATGGGCACCCTCATCAACGAGTCCATCTCCACCGCCGCCGGGGCCCCCCACGGCCAGCGGCTGCGGCCACGGGAGATGCGCCGCCTCATCAGGGACATAGGCCGCATCCCGGCCGAGCGCACCACCACTTATGAGATCCGGCGCATCTTCCCGCCCCACGAGGATGACCACTACGATCCCCTAGATCTAGTGGAGGACGACGCGCGTTTCGGCTCCTACCACCAGCTCATCCGCCTGCGGGAGTACCGGTTTCGGGACCTGCGGGAGCAGGTGCAGCGGCCGTCTCAGCCGCCCATCAGCTTATAGACGTGGTCGCCGCGGCGACACCTTTCCACCACCTTGATGCCCACCCTGTCGCCCGGGCCCGCCTCCTGCACCGGCTGGTGCTCGATCTGCATGCTCTCCACCACCTGCTCCAGGTCAGTAGTGTGACCGCGGATGCGGATGCGATCACCAACCCGCAAGTGGCCCGTCAGCTCCACCCCTGCTACGCCGATGCGGGCGAAATAATCGGTCACTCTGCCTACCTCTTGCTCCTCGGCCATCTCTTCACCCCCCGCTCTCCCGCATTTTAATCCCCCCATCAATCCCCTGAGGAGACCTTGACCACTGCTGCCTTGACACCGTATCATGCCAAATGAGGGTGCCAGCTAGATAAAATTTGTAAGATTAGCGAGGTTAGCCATGGCTACTAAGGCGACACGCGAGAAGAGGAAAGAGCGAGAGGAGGCAAATGCCATCCGCTGGCTCCCCCTGCGGGAGGCCTGCCGTCTCCTGGGGGTGAACGAGTCCACCCTGCGGCGGTGGGCGGATGCCGGGTATGTGCGGTGTTTTCGCACCTTGGGGGGGCACCGGCGATTCGCCGAGGAGGACCTGCGGACCCTCATCGAGGGAAGGGTGAGCCAGGGGGAGACACCAGCCCATGAGCTGGGCCAGATGGCCCTGGTCCGCATCCGGCGGCGGCTCCAACGTGGCAAGGCCCGCGCCTCCCAATGGTACCTACAGCTACCTGAGGAGACCAGGGAGGCTCTCAAGCCCTTGGGCCGCAGGCTGGTGGAGGTCCTTGGGCAATACATGAGCAACAAGGCGCAAGCCGATAAGCTAGTGCGAGAAGGGCGCGAGATAGGTGTACAGTACGCCCGCCAGCTGAAGGAGACAGGCCTATCCATTAAGGGGGCCTTGGAGGCCCTGGTCTTCTTCCGCAAGGGACTGGAGGACGCGGCGGCAGACCTGGCCCATCGCCACGGCCTGAGGGGCGATGAGGTAGCCCAGTTATGGGATTTCGTCTCCAATCTCAGCGACCAGGTCTTGTTGGCGGTAGGCGAGGCCTATACCGACTGAAGCGGGGGTAGAGGTGCGGCGCTATTACCCCGTCTTCCTGGACCTGCGAGGTCGGCCAGTGGTGGTCATCGGCGGCGGGCAGGTGGCCTTAGGCAAGGTGCGAGGCCTCCTGGAGGCCGAGGCCCAGGTGACGGTGGTGAGCCCAGAGCTACACCCCACGCTGGCACAGCTAGCAAAGGAGGGCAAAATAAGGCACCTTGCCCGCCCGTACATGCCCGGTGACCTACGTGGCTACGTCTTAGCTTTCGTGGCCACCGATGATCGCTCCATCAACGCACAGGTAGCCCAAGAGGGGCGGGCTCTGGGCGTGTGGGTCAACGCCGTAGATGACCCCCCCAACTGCGACTTCATCATGCCAGCGGTGGTGCGCAAGGGCGGCATCACAGTGGCCATATCCACGGGCGGCGGCAGCCCAGCGATGGCGCGAAAGCTACGGGAGGAGCTGGAGCGGTTCCTGAGCGACGAGTTGGCGTCCATGCTGGAGGTGGCAGCGGAGGTGCGCCAACACCTGCGGGAAAAAGGCGTCTTCGTTGACGCCGAGGTCTGGAACCGCGCTCTGGACAATGAGCTCCTAGATATGCTCAGGCGTGGCCTGCGGGAGGAGGCCAAGGCCAGACTTCTCACCACCCTCCTGGGCCAAGAAGGGGAGGGCTGAGGTGAGGGTTCCCGTCCTAGTGGTGGTCGGCATAAGCTACCACACTTCTCCCGTGGAGGAGAGGGAGTGCCTCTCCTTCACCCCGCCACAAGTCGTCCCTGCCCTGCGACAGTTGAGGGAAGCCATAGGGTCGGGGGTCATCCTCTCCACCTGCTACCGCACTGAGCTCTATGCCTCCCTGAGACACCACCAAGGGGGGCAGCAGCTACCAGGCCTCCTTATGGACCTAAAAGGGGCGAAGATCCCCCCGTCCCACTTTTACGTGCGCCAACATGAGGAGGCAGTGCGCCACCTCTTCCGGGTGACAGCGGGCCTGGACTCCCCCGCCCTGGGGGAGACGCAGATCCAGGGCCAGGTGCGGGAGGCCCTGGCCCTGGCCGCCAAGGCCCAATCCCTCGATGGCGTGCTCTCGCGCCTGTTCCATCACGCCCTGGCCGTCGGGAAGCGGGTGCGAAGGGAGACGGAGCTAGGACGGTGGGCGGGCTCCGTGAGCCGATTAGCCGCCCTAGCTGCCATAAAGGTGCTGGGAGGGCTTGGCAGGGCCACCATCCTGGTGGTGAGTGCAGGGGCCATGGGCAAGCTGACGGCCCGCACCCTGAAGGGCTTTGGCGCAGGCAGGGTGATGGTCACCAGCCGCACCTACGAACGGGCCCTGAGCTTGGCCCAGGCTATCGGCGCAGAGGCAGTACCCATGGACCATCTCAAGTGGGCCTTGGCGCAGGCAGACGTGGTGATCACCGCTACGAGCGCCCCTGGCTTCGTCATAGACAAGGGGCTGGTGGAGGAGGCCATGGCCCACCGGCCCCGACGCCCCCTCCTCATCGTTGACATCGCCGTTCCTAGAGATGTGCACCCTGACGTAGCGCACGTCCCCTTGGTACGCCTGCTGGACATCGACGACCTGGAAGAGGTCTTGGAGATGGACAGCCGCCATAGACAGGCCCTGGCGCAGGCGGAGGCCATAGTGGAAGAGGAGGTCCATCGCTTCTTGGCCTGGTATGATAGCCGCCTGGACGTGACCCCCATCATCGCCCGCCTGCGCCATCGGGCGGAGGAAGTCACCAGGAAGGAGTTAGAGCGCACCCTGCGGCGCATGCCCCACCTCTCCCCCCAAGACCGTCAGCGAGTGGAGGCTATGGCCACGGCCATCACTAAGAAGCTCCTCCACCACCCCATTTCCTATTTGAAGCGAAGGGCGGAGACCGCGGCGGTCGTGGTGGAGCTCTTTGGGCTGGATGGGGAGGAGCGGCAGGGGTAGGGACCATGGCATGGACCGCATCTGGCGCATCGGCACCCGCGGCTCCCGCCTGGCCCTGAGGCAGGCGGAGCTGGCTCTTGCTGCCCTGCGCAGGGCTTTCCCTGGTTTACAGCACCAGCTGGTGGTGGTGCGCACCACCGGCGACCGGCGTCGTGACCTCCCTCTGGCCCACCTAGGGGGCAGAGGGGCCTTCGTGGCCGAGCTGGAGGCCGCTCTCCTGAGGGGGGAGGTGGACTTGGCCATCCACAGCCTTAAGGACCTGCCTGCCCACCTGCCCGATGGCCTGGCCCTGGCCGCCGTTCCCTTTCGCGACGATCCTCGCGATGCCCTGGTATCTCGCCATGGTTATACCTGGAAGGAGCTACCGCCAGGCTCAGTAGTGGGCACCAGCAGCCTGCGGCGGGCTGTGCAGCTGCGCCTCCTACGCCCCGACCTGAGGGTGGTGCCCATCCGAGGGAACGTCGATACTAGGGTGCGGAAGGCCCAGGAAGGGGAGGTGGACGCCGTGGTGGTGGCCGCCGCTGCCCTTGCCCGCCTGCAAATATCCCCTAGCTACCTCTTCCCGCCGGAGGAGATGCTGCCAGCCGCCGGCCAGGGGGCCATCGCTATAGAGGTGCGCTCTGCAGACACCGAGGCCCTCGCCCTGGCCCAGGCTGTGGACAATCAAGAGGCCCGCGCCTGCGTAGCTGCGGAGCGAGCCTTCGAGGCGCAGCTAGGGGTGGGGTGTCACGGGGCGGCTGCCGCCCTGGCCACCTTGGAGGGCGGGCGCCTCCGCCTGCGAGGCCTCCTGTCCGACCCCCATGAGGAGACGGTGGTCAGAGACGAGATGTGGGGCCTCATGAGAGAGGCCGAGGAGCTGGGACGGCGCCTTGCCGAAGCCATCCTTACGCGAGCAAAGGCCCTTGGGAGGACAGGTCATGAGTGAAGGGAAGGTATGGCTAGTGGGGGCGGGCCCTGGCGACCCGGGCCTCATAACCCTGGCTGGCCTGCAAGCCCTCAAGGAAGCCGACGTGGTGGTCTACGACCGCCTCATCCCCCCGCAGCTTCTGGCCCAGGCCCGGCCTGACAGCGAGCTCATATACGTGGGCAAGATAGGACACTCCCCGGCCACGACCCAGGAGCAGATCAACGCCCTCCTAGTGGAGAAGGCCCGCCAAGGCAAAAAGGTGGTGCGCCTGAAGGGAGGCGACCCCTTCCTCTTCGGCCGAGGGGGCGAGGAGGCCCAGGCCCTGGCGGAAGCGGGAATACCCTTTGTGGCGGTGCCAGGGGTCACCTCCGCCATAGCGGTGCCCGCCTATGCCGGCATACCGGTGACCCACCGCGGGCTATCGTCGTCCCTGGCGGTAGTAACGGGCCACGAGGCCCCTGGCAAACCTGAGTCTATGGTGCGATGGGGCCTCCTGGCCCAGGCGGTGGACACCCTGGTGGTCCTCATGGGCACCAAGGCCCTGCCATCGGTGGTAGAGGAGTTGCTGGCGGCCGGCCGCAGCCCAGAGACACCAGCGGCCGTCATCTACATGGGCACCACCGCCGCTCAGCGCACGGTGACAGCCCCCCTTAGTCAGATCGCCCGCCGGGTGGAGGAGGCCGGCCTAGGCCCTCCCACGGTGTTGGTGGTGGGCGAGGTGGTGCGCCTCCGGGACTCCTTGGCCTGGTATGATAAGCTCCCCCTCTTCGGGCGACGGGTGGTGGTGACGCGCCCCCGCCACCAAGCAGGGCGCCTCTCCTCCCTTCTGGCCCAGGCGGGGGCGGAACCCATAGAGCTACCTGTCTTCGAGGTGGAGGGGGTCCCCAGCCCGCCGGGTCTGGAGGAGGCCCTGGCCCATCTAAAGGGCCATGCCTACCGCTGGGTGGTATTCACCAGCGCGAACGCCGTAGACCAGTTCTTCCGCTCGCTAGGGGAGCGGGGGCTGGATGCCCGTGCCCTGGCAGGGGCACAGGTGGCGGCCATCGGCACAGGCACCGCCCGGGCTCTGGCCCGCAGGGGTATCCGCGCTGACCTCGTCCCCCCTGTTTTCACGTCCAAGGCCCTGGGCGAAGCCCTCTCTTCCATCTTGAGCCCTGGGGAGATGGTGCTATGGCCACGGGGGGAGGAGGCCAACGAGGACCTGCCGCGGGCCTTGGCCGCCGTAGGCGCACGCGTTGACCACCTCGTTGTGTACCGCACCCGTCCTGCAAGCCATCTCCCCCAAGAGGCGTTGGAGATGGTACGCCACGGCGCGGTGGACGCGGTGGCCTTCACCAGCAGCGCCACCGTCCGCCTCCTTCTGGACCTCCTGGATGGCGATACTACGCCCCTCAAGGATGTGGTGGTGGCCTGCATCGGGCCGGTCACCGCCCAGGTGGCCTCCGCTGCCCTGGGGCGGCCTCCGGATGTGGTGGCCGGTGAACATACTATGGAGGGCTTAGTGGAAGCGCTGACGGCCTATTGGGCGCAAAGGGGAGGTGAGGGTTAATGGCCACGCGCGTTGAGACGGAGCCATTCCGCAGATTCCGCCGCCTGCGTCGTATGGAGGCCCTGCGCTCCTTGGTGCGGGAGACGGACCTCCATCCTTCCCACTTCATCTATCCTCTATTTGTAGCCCACGGGCGCGGCCTGAGGCAGGAGATATCCTCCATGCCTGGCCAGTTCCGCCTCTCGCCCGACATGCTAGCCCAGGAAGCGCGGGAGCTAAGGGAGCTGGGCGTCAGGGCGGTCATCCTCTTCGGTATCCCCGCCCATAAGGACGAGGAAGGGAGCGAGGCCTATCACCCCCAGGGCATCATCCAGCAGGCCATCAAAGCCTTGAAGGAGGCCGACCCAGAGCTCCTAGTCATCACCGATGTCTGCCTGTGCGAGTATACCTCCCATGGCCACTGTGGCGTAATAGTGGAAGGGGAGGTGGATAACGACCGCACCCTTCCTCTCCTGGCCCGCATGGCCGTCTCTCATGCCGCCGCCGGGGCCGACATGGTAGCCCCCTCCGACATGATGGATGGTCGGGTGAAGGCCATCCGCCGCGCCTTGGACGAGGCCGGCTACACCCACATACCCATTATGGCCTACTCCGCTAAGACCGCCTCCGCCTTCTACGGCCCCTTCCGGGAGGCGGCCGAGTCCGCCCCCCAGTTCGGCGACCGCCGCGGTTACCAAATGGACCCCGCCAACGCCCGTGAAGCCCTGCGGGAGCTGGCGGAGGACATCGCCGAGGGGGCGGACATCGTCATGGTCAAGCCCGCCCTGCCCAACCTAGACATCATCGCTCGCGCCCGCCACCTATTCCAGGTGCCCATCGCCGCCTATAACGTTAGCGGCGAGTACAGCATGGTGAAGGCAGCAGCCCGCCTGGGCTGGCTGGACGAGCGCCGTGTCACCCTGGAGGTGCTGACGTCCATCAGACGAGCAGGAGCAGACATCATCATCACCTATCACGCCAAGGAGGTGGCCAGATGGCTCGCCGGCTGAAAGCCCCTGTGCTTGCTGGCGTGAAGGCGGTGACCTTCGATGCCTATGGCACCATCATCGATTTCGATGAGAAGGACTTCATCGCCGCCTTCGCCGAGATCATGGCCCATCAGGGGCTTCAGGGCAGTGCCCACGAGCTTTGGCGCCGTTTCCTGCGAGCCGCCTACCGCCTCCGCAACGAGAACCACGAGCACCCTTCCTATCACCGCTTTGTGGAGGCCTGGGCCCGCCAATTCCAGGAAGCCTTCTCTCAGATGGGCCTGGCAGGAAAGCCCCGCGAGGCCGCCCTCTATCTGAGGCACAAGCTGGCCCAGGCCACCGTCCACCCTGAGGCCCATGAGGTCCTGGGGGCGGTGCGCAGCCGTTACCGCGTGGCCCTCCTCTCTAATGCCGACGACGACTTCCTGGGGGAGTGTCTGCAACGCAACAACCTCTCCTTCGACCTGGTGGTGACCTCGGAGACAGCAAGGGCCCTTAAGCCCGACCCGGCCATCTTCCTCCATCTGGTGCGGGCCCTGGAGCTGGAGCCCTCGGACGTGGTCTACGTGGGGGACAACCCCTTGCCCGACATCCTGGGGGCCAAGAGGGCAGGGCTGAGGGCCGTCTGGCTGGACAGGTTTGGGAGGAGACGGCCGCGTCGCATCCCTCCCCCCGATCTGAAGATAAAGAGCTTACGCCACCTATTGCCGGCATTGGGGCTGGGAAATGGGTGAGAGATCGGCCCTTATCCTGGAGGAGGCGCGCAGGCTCATGCCAGGGGGCGTTTCCAGCCCCGCCCGCTCCTTCCGGGCTGTGGGGTTGCAGCCCTTGATCGTGGAGAGAGGACGGGGCGCCCGCATCTGGGACGCCGATGGTAGGGAGTTCATCGACTACCTGATGGCCTTCGGCCCCCTCATCCTGGGGCATGCCCATCCGGCAATAGTAGAGGCGCTAAGGGAGGCATCGGCTCAGGGCACGGCCTTTGGGGCCACCACCGCCCTGGAGGTGGAGCTGGCCCGCCTCATCAGCGAGGCCCTGCCATCAGTGGAGATGGTGCGATTTGTCAACTCCGGCACGGAGGCCACCATGTCCGCCGTGCGTTTGGCCCGTGCCTACACTGGCCGCACCAAGGTGGTGAAGTTCGAAGGCTGCTACCACGGCCACGCCGATGGCCTCCTGGCCCGCGCCGGGTCAGGCCTGGCCACCTTGGCCCTGCCCGATAGCCCGGGCGTCCCCCCTTCCTACGCCCAGGAGACCCTGGTCCTCCCCTATAACGACCTGGGGGCAGTGGAAAGGGCCTTTGAGGTCCACGGCGAGGCCATCGCTGCCATCATCGTGGAGCCGGTAGCCGCCAACATGGGGGTGGTGCCTCCAGAGCCAGGCTTCCTGGAGGGGCTGCGCCGCCTCACCCGCGCATACGGCTCCCTGCTCATCTTCGACGAGGTAGTGACAGGCTTCCGCCTGTGCTACGGGGGTGCCCAGACCATCTATGGCGTGGAGCCGGACATCACCTGCTTAGGGAAGATCATAGGTGGTGGCCTACCTGTGGGTGCCTACGGCGGGAGGCGGGAGGTCATGTCCTTGGTGGCCCCTGAGGGCCCCGTCTACCAGGCTGGGACCCTGGCCGGCAATCCCCTGGCCATGGCCGCGGGCATCGCCACCCTTCGGCTGCTGCAGCAAGGGGACCCCTATCACCACCTGGAGGCCTTGTCCTCCCGCCTGGAGGAGGGGCTAAAAGGGGTCATCGCCGAGGCAGAGGTGCCAGCCCATGTGCAGAGGGTGGGGTCCATGCTCACCGTCTTCTTCACGCCCGGGCCGGTGCGAGACTACGCCTCCGCCCGCTCCTGCGACACTCACCGCTTTGCCCACTTCTTCGCCCGCATGCTGGAGCAAGGGTTCCTCATCCCCCCCTCCCAGTTTGAGGCCTGGTTCCTCTCCCTGGCCCACACCCAGGAAGAGGTGGCCGCCACCATCGAGGCCGCCCGCCTCGCCCTGAGACACCCCTAGGCCTCGCGTTATGTCAATCTTATCCTTGGCGTTGCCGGTTCTGGCCCATCGGTGTATACTAGTGCGCAGCTAGTGGTAGTGTCCAAAGGTATAAATCCCTGAGTATCTAGGTGAGGCCATGAAGGTATCTTGTCTGCAGGAGAACCTGGCGCGGGGTTTGGCCCTGGTGGGGAGGGCGGTGGCCACACGCAGCACCTACCCCCAGACTACTCACGTGCTTCTGCGCACCGACCATGGGAGGTTGCGCCTGGCAGCCACCAATCTGGAGATCGCCATCACCGCCTGGGTGGGGGCTCAGGTGGAGGAAGAGGGCGCCATTACTGTACCCGCCCGCCTGCTGACGGAGTTCGTCAACACCCTGCCTACGGAGAAGATCGACCTCAGTATGGGGCCCCGCAGCCGCCACCTCCAGCTGGTGTGTGGTCGCTATGAGGCCACCATCGCCGGTATGGACCCGGCCGACTTCCCCCCCATCCCAGAGGTGGAGGAGGCGGCATCGGTGCGGGTAGACCCCCAGGCCCTGCGCACAGCCATCGCTCAGGTGGAATTCGCCGCCGCCACCGACGACACCCGTCCTGTCCTCACAGGCGTGCACACCTTGGTAGAAGGAGATCTCCTGACGCTGGCCGCCGCCGATGGGTTCCGCTTGGCAGTGCACAAGCTCCTCCTGGATGAGGAGGCTCCTCAGCGGGTAGAGATCATCGTCCCTGCCCGCGCCCTGCGGGAGCTATACCGCCTCCTGGCCGATGAGGAGGAGCCTGTGCTGATGATGGTCAACCAGGCTCACAGCCAAGTCCTTTTCCGGATGCGCAACGTGGAGCTGGTGTCTCAGCTCGTCCAGGGCACTTTCCCCAACTACAGCCAGCTCATCCCCCGCGAGTACAAGACGCGGGCGGTGGTCAACCTCAAGGAGTTCTTGCAGGAGACGCGGCGGGCAGCCATCTTCGCCCGCGATGGCTCAAACATCGTGCGCTTGGTTATCGAGCCTGGTGAGGGCATGGGCAGGATGGTGGTATCCGCTCGTGCTGAGGAGCTAGGGGAGCATAAGGGTGAGCTGGACGCCCTAGTGGAGGGGGAGCCAGCCAAGATCGCCTTCAACGCCAAGTATCTGCAGGATGTGCTGCAGGTCCTGGACTGTACGGAGGTGGCCCTGGAGACCACTAGCCCCACCAGCCCTGGCGTCTTCCGCCCTGTGGGGCTGGACAACTACGTCCATGTGGTCATGCCCATGTTCGTCCAGTGGTAGACGGGGCCACCAGAAGCCTCTTTAGGCCGCGCAGTATGTAATTGGGGCGCCAGCAGGGCTCATCTTCCACTAAGTGGATGCCGGGGAACCGGTCCAGAAGGGCACGCAAGGCGATCTGGCTCTCCGCCCGCGCCAATGGGGCCCCCAGGCAGAAGTGGATCCCCTCTCCAAAGGCCAGGTGAGGGTTGGGGTGCCGTGTCAAATCCAGGCGGTCAGGCTCGGGGAATACCTCAGGGTCATGGTTGGCCGCCCCCAACACAGCGAACACCACCTGGTAGGGCTCGATGCGTCTTCCCCCTATCTCCACCTCCTCCAGGGCCACGCGGGTGGTGGTCTGAGCAGGGGGATCATATCGGAGCAGCTCCTCCACCGCCCGTTCGATGAGGGCAGGGTCTTCCCTCAGCCTCTGGAGCTGGTCTGGGTGGCGCAACAGCGCTAGCACAGCGTTGCCCAAGAAGTTGGTGGTGGTCTCGTTGCCGGCTACCAGAAGCAAGATGAGGGTAGCAATGGCCTCCTCCTCCGAGCGCACACGTCCTTCCCTCTCGGCCTCTACTAAGACGGAGACGATGTCTTGCCGGGGCTCCCGACGCCGTTGGGCCAGGGCGTCCTGGAAATACTCCACCATCTCCTGCATGCTCCGCCGCACACGCTCCAGAACCTGCAGGGGAGCGAAGGGCTCCAAGCTCAGGGCGATGTCATCGGACCAACGCTTAAAGGTGTCCATATCCTCGGGCGGTATCCCCAGCATTTCAGCGATGACGGTCACAGGCAGGGGATAGGCTAGGTCGGCGATGACGTCAAAATACCCCTCGCGACGGGCCTTGGCCTCTGCCCCGTCCAGCAGCTGGTGCACCAGCTCCTCGATGCGCGGCCTTAAGGCGTTTATGGCCTTCAAGGTGAAAGACTGGCTCACCAAGCGGCGCAGGCGAGTATGCTCTGGCGGGTCGGCTCCCAACATGGTGACGACGTTGCCCAAGGGGCTCACATACTGTTGGCGGGCCTCTGCCAACTGGATGAACCGGTTACGCCCCTGACGCCGATTGGCCGAGAAGCGAGGATCCCTCAGCACGAAGCTGACGTCTTCATAGCGGGTGAGCACCCAGGCATCGAGGGTAGAGCTCCAATGGACGGGGTCCTCTTGCCGATATCGTGCATAGTAAGGGTAGGGATCGGCGATGACCTCCGGCCGGAAAGGGTTGAAGGGCTCCATGGGCTGCTCCTTAGCTTAAGCCATCACCCAGATGTGGCCGTCCTCCACCTTCGTCGGGAACAGGGTGAGGGGGCGAGCTGCAGGCCCCCCTTCAGGCTGTCCAGTCCCTAGATGGAAACGGGACCCGTGCCAAGGGCATACGATGGACTCGCCCTCCAGCTGCCCCTCCGCCAAGGGGCCGTTGGCATGAGGGCAGCGGGCCCCAAAGGCGACGATGCGGCCATCCACGTTTAACAAGGCCACCTCCTCCCCAGCCACATAGACCACCCGCCGCGACCCCGGCGGGAGCTCCTCGAGGGAGATGGCCCGCCGCCAACCCTGGCTGGAAGGCGCCGGGGCTATCTCGACATCACCTGGGGCCCCCAAGGCGTCCAGGGCCTCCCGTAAGGGCATGGCGATGCAGGTAAAGATGGGGGTGTCGCGCAGGGTGTACTGGCTGGCCTCCGTCTCCCGCAGCTCCATCACCAGGTCCAGGAAATCGGCGGGCTCATCTGTCTCGAAGGCCACCACAAACTCCTGGTCGTCCAGCCCATAGGAGTAGGTGGTGTTGAGCTTCACCGATGGATATTTCCGACCCACAGCGATGTGCTCGTCCATCATCCCCTGGCGGGAGGCCCGCGAGAGCTTATACCAGGCCCGCGTCTTCACAAAGGGGTACACGAAGAGGTAGCGAGAGCTGCTGGGGTGAATGGTGCTCCTATCCGCAGCCGTATCGTCCCTGGTCACGTATATGGAGCGGCGGGTCATGGCTAGATAGGAGTAGGGGATAGAGAGGTAAGGCCCCATGTGGGTACGGAAGATGGCGGTATGGAGACGCTGTATATCTTCCAATCGGTCCCCTATCTGCCAAAGGAGGAAATCGGCATCCCCACGCATCCCCACTAGGCTATAGCTGCGGATCATCAGGCGGTCGCCGAACTCTCCCACCACCGCACACATCTCGTCCTTGCCCCTCTCCCTCTCCTCCCTGGGCAACCGGCGCCAGGCGGGGTCTACCTTGAAGAAGGTGAACTTGACGACTCGGCGGCGACTACTTGTATCCCTTATGGGACGCTCCTCCATCACCGCCCACCCCCCAAGGTCGGCACTTCTGGGGTGTCCAGATAGAAGTCGTGGTCGAAGAGGTCGTGGAGGCGGGCTACCTCCTCCTCTGTGAGGGGCGGCGTGTCAGGAGCGGCGGCGAATTCCCGCAGCTCCCCCTCGCTAGTGATGTTGGGGAGGACGGAGGCAACGCTGGGCTCCGAGAGGCAGAACTGGATGGCCGCCTGAGCGATGGTCCTGCCCGTGCCCTCTCCATGGATAAAGGATATCCTCTCCACCCGGCGCAGGGACCGCTCCAGCCACTCCCGCTTTCGATGGGCCCGGTGGTCGCCGGGAGGGAAGGTCATGCCTGGGCGATATGAGCCGTCCAATAGGCCAGAGGCATGGGGCACTCGCGCCAGCAGGCCAGTGCCCGTGGCCCGCGCCACGGGGAAGAAACGGCGGGCGGGCTGCTGCTCCAGGATGCTATAGATGATCTGGAGGCTCTCCACCCCGTGCTTCTGCATGGCCGCCATCCCCTCCTCCTCCCAGCCGATGTCGGGGCCCAGGGCCACCCCAATATAGCGGATCTTGCCCTGGCGCCTCAGCTCCTCTAGGGCGGCGAACAACTCATCGTCTTCGATGGCGCCCAGGCGGGGGTTGTGGAGCTGGTATAGGTCCACATAATCGGTGCGCAGGCGGCGCAAGCTCTCCTCCAGGGCCCGGCGCATAAAGGCGGGGGAAAAATCTTGAGGCAGCTCGCCGTGGCCCTGCCTCCGGTCGCCATAGCGGTAAAAGTCGTAGCCAAACTTGGTGGCGATGATGACCCTGTCACGGGGTATGCCCTCCAGGGCCTGGGCCAGCATGGCCTCCCCTCTGCCGTTGCCATAGACGTCTGCAGTATCAAAGAAGTTGATGCCCAGCTCATAGGCCTGACGTAGGAGGCGTAGGCCTAAGGCCTCGTCGGTGACGCCCCACCAGGTGGTGGCCACCGACCATACCCCGAACCCTACCTCGGAGACCATCAGGTCCGTCCTGCCCAAGCGCCTATACTTCATGGCATCACTCCTGAGGACCTTCCTGCCCTCCATTCTATACGCCATCTATGTTTTGCGTCATTATGGGATAGGGTTAGCTTTGTGAATCGGAGGGGGTCTCCCCAAGGCCCCACATCCTTTGCTTGCACACAGTGCCTGCTGGCGTATAGATCCGTGGTAGGGATGCGGGACGACATCGTAGCAGTAGAGGGCCTGCGAAAGCGCTACGGCCCCATTGTGGCCGTGGACGGCGTCTCCTTCTCGGTGCGTCGGGGTGAGGTGTTCGGCATCCTGGGGCCCAACGGGGCCGGAAAGACCACCACCCTAGAGATCATCGAGGGGCTGCGCACCCCGGACGATGGAAGGGCCTGGATACTGGGGCTGGATGTGGCCACCCAAGCCCGCGAGGTGAAGCAGCGCATAGGTGTCCAGCTACAGACCTCCGCCTACTTTGACTACCTTACGCTGGAGGAGGTGTTGGGGCTATTGGGACGGTTCTATCGCCGGCGCCTCCCGCCCCATCAACTCCTGGCGCTGGTGGGCCTCCAGGAGAGGGCCCGCTCCCTGGTCCGTCAGCTCTCGGGGGGACAGCAGCAGCGGTTCTCCCTAGCTGCCGCCCTGGTGAACGACCCGGAGGTGTTGTTCCTGGACGAACCCACCACCGGCCTCGACCCCCAGGCCCGCCGCTCCCTTTGGGAGCTCATCCGTTCCGTGCGGGAGCAGGGCAGGACGGTGGTCCTTACCACTCATTACATGGAGGAGGCGCAGCAACTGTGTGACCGGGTGGCCATCATGGACCAGGGCCGCATTGTGGCCCTGGACACCCCCGATGGGCTCATCGCCCGCCTCCCCTCCCCTTTCCGCATCTTCGTAGAGACATGGCCCCCGCTGCCTGAGGAAGCCCTAAAGGTGCCGGGGGCCACGGCCGTCATGGGTAGCCATGGCCTTTACCAGGTCATGGCGACCGATGCCTGGGCGGTCCTGCCCTCCCTGTTGGCTCGCCTAGGGGAGATGGGGAGCCAGATACGGGACTTGCGGGTGGAGAGAGCCACCCTGGAGGACGTCTTCCTCGCCCTCACCGGCAAGGAGCTACGGGACTGATGTGGTACCTCATCGTGGCGAACCTAAAGATGTTGGTGAGGGATCGCCTCGCCATCTTCTGGGCCCTGGTGTTCCCCGTCATATTCCTGGGCATCTTCGCCCTCTTCAACTTGGACGAGCCACCTGAGGTGGACGTGGCCCTGGTGGACCAGGCCAATACGCCCTTCTCCCAGGCCCTAGGGCAGGCGTTGGACTCCATGGCCCTCTTCAAGGTGAAAAGGGTGGCCCAGGAGGAAGAGGCCTTGGCAGAGCTCCGCAATGGGAATCACGACCTGGCCCTGGTGTTGCCCCCGGGCCTGGGGCTGGGACGGCAGACGGCTGCCCGCGCCTACTACTCGGAAGCCAACGTCCAGCTCAACCAGATGGCCCTGGGGGCCCTGCATCGATTCTTTGACGAGTTCAACCTACAAGCGGCGGCTGTGGAGCCGGTGGTGGAGCTACAGGTCTCGCCCATGGCAGCCAGGGACATCGACTTCATGGACTTCCTCACGCCGGGCATCGTGGGCATGGCCCTTATGCAGTTCGGCATTATCGGCATGGCCACCATGTTGGTGACCTACCGGGAGAAGCGCATCTTACGTCGCATCCAGACCACCCCCCTGCCGGTAGCCACGTTCCTGCTGGCCCAAGTGGCTGCCTTTTTGACCCTGGCCCAGGCCCAGACGGCCGTCATCTTAGGCGTAGGGACGCTGATGGGGGCCGACCTGCCACCCACCTTCTTCTGGGCCTTCCCCCTGGCTCTTTTGGGAGATCTGACCTTCCTGAACTTGGGCATCGTGGTAGCGGGGCTCTCGCGCACGGCGCCAGCAGCGGCCGGCATGGGCAACGCCCTGGGGCTGCCCATGATGTTCCTCTCAGGAGCCTTCTTCCCCACGGAGCAGCTGCCGGGTGCCTTGGCGCAGATGGTGAAGTTCCTGCCTCTTTCGCCCCTAGTGGAGGCTCTGCGGGCTGTGCTTCTACACCGCCATCCCCTGCCCACCTTATGGGACGAGGTAAGCCTTCTCGCCCTCTGGGGCGCTATCTCCCTCGCCTTAGCCATCCGCACCTTCAGGATGGAGTAGTGGCATAGAGGTGCCCATACCTAGGAGCCTGCTCTAGGCCTTGAGTGTTGCGCCATGGATGCCCTCATGCTACATATTTAGAGAATCCGCAGCGAGGGGTGATCATATGGCCTTGCTGGAACTGCGTGACGTCTCCAAGCGCTTCGGCGGCCTTGTGGCAGTGGACGGCGTGAGCTTCGATGTAGAGGAAGGGAAGATAGTGGGGCTCATCGGCCCCAACGGCGCTGGCAAGACCACTGTGTTCAACCTCATAAGCCGTATTTACGACCCCGATGGCGGCTCCATTCGATTTCAGGGGCGGGACCTCCTTCGTCTGGCGCCCCATCAGGTGCTGGAGGCAGGCATCGCCCGCACCTTCCAGAACGTGGAGCTGTTTCGCAGCATGTCAGTGCTGGACAACGTGATGGTAGCGGCTAGTTGTCGGCTGCGGGTGAGCGTGGCGGAGGCGCTGCTGCGCCCGCCCTGGGTGGGCCGCAAGGAACAAGAGGCGAGGCAGAGGGCCATGGAGGTGCTCGCTCTTCTAGGTCTGGAGAGGATGGCAGCCCTGCCGGCCGGCTCCCTTCCCTTCGCCATCCAGAAGAAGGTGGAGATGGCGCGGGCGCTGGTGGCCCAGCCACGGCTTCTGCTGCTGGACGAGCCGGCCTCGGGGCTCAACCACGAGGAGCTGATGGCCCTAGGGGAGACCATCCGCGCCATCTGCAAGCAGATGGGGATCACAACCCTGGTGGTGGAGCACCACATGAGCCTAGTGATGGGCATCTCCGACCACGTGGTGGTCCTGAACTTCGGGCGTAAAATCGCCGAGGGTCCACCACAGGAGATAGCTCGTAACCCGGCAGTCATCGAGGCCTACTTGGGGGAGGAGATGGATGCTGCGTCTTAACCACATCACCGCCGCCTACGGCCCCATCGTCGCCCTACGGGACGTCTCCCTGGAGGTGGAGGAGGGGACGGTGGTAACCCTTCTGGGGGCCAACGGTGCCGGGAAGACGTCCACCCTCAGGGTCATCTCTGGCCTGCTGCGGCCCCAGGCCGGCACCGTGGAATACCAGGGCATAGAGATCCACCGTTTGAGCCCTGACCGCATCGTGAGGCTGGGCATCGTGCAGGTGCCGGAGGGGCGGCAGCTCTTCACCAACTTGACGGTACGGGAGAACCTGGAGCTGGGCGCCTATCTGCGGCGCGATCGGGCGGGCATCCGGCAGGACATGGAGCGGGTCTTCTCATACTTCCCCATTCTGGCCCAGCGGCAGCGGCAGGCGGCGGGCAGCCTGTCGGGGGGTGAGCAACAGATGCTGGCCATCGGCCGGGCGCTCATGGCCAGACCCAAGTTGCTGCTGTTGGACGAGCCATCCCTGGGCCTGGCCCCTATGGTGACTAGGGAGATCTTCCAGATCGTCCGCACCATCAATCAACAAGAGGGCATCACGGTCCTGCTGGTGGAGCAGAACGCCCGCCTAGCCCTGGACATCGCCCAAAAGGGGTACGTGCTGGAGACGGGCAGGGTGGTGCTATCTGATACCGCTGAGCATTTGCGAGAGAACGAGGAAGTCCGCCGATCGTATCTCGGATACTAAGGGAGGTAAGGTGGTTATGGAGGTGCTCTTTCTGGCGCCGCCCCCTTGGGAGGACTGGTCCCTCTTCGGCCAGCAGATAGTGGCTGGGCTGGCTACGGGGGCCATGTATGCCCTCTTCGCCCTGGCCCTCGTCCTCATCTATCGCTCCACCGATATCATCAACTTCGCTCAGAGCGAGCTGGCCATGTTCGGCACCTTCGCCATGTGGTCCCTGCACCTGGCCGGTCTGCCCACTTGGCTGCTCATCTTGTTGAGCGTCCTCTTCGGCTTCGCTCTAGGAGGGGTGGTGGAGCGGGTGGTCATAAGGCCGGTGGAGGACAAGCCCCATCTGAGCGTGGTAGTGGTGACCCTGGGCCTGTTCCTGCTCCTCAACAGCACCGCCATCTGGATATGGGCCAAAGGGGAGCTGCCCAAGCGCTTCCCCACCCCTTTCTCCTTCCAGGGGGTGGACTTGGGCTTTGCCACCATCCCTGAGCACCAACTAGGGCTTCTTGTGGTGGGCCTTGGGGTGATGATCCTGCTGGCCCTGCTGTTCAGCCGTACCAAGGTGGGGCTGGCCATGCGGGCCACCGCCCAAAACCCTCTTGCCTCGCGCCTCATGGGCATCAATGTGGGGCGCATGCTCACCTTGGGCTGGGCCCTTTCGGCAGCCCTAGGCGGTCTTGCCGGGGCCCTTATTGCGCCTATCACCTTCCTCCATCCTGGGTTCATGCTCCCCATCTTCCTATATGCTGCGGCGGCCGCTGTGCTTGGGGGCCTCACCAGCGCCCCCGGAGCGGTGGTGGGTGGGTTCATTATCGGCGTAGGCGAGAACCTGCTGGGCACCTATACGCCAGCCAAATGGTTGGGGCCGGAGATGAAGCTTCCCATCATCATGTTGGTGTTGGTGCTCATCCTGCTAGTGAGGCCTACCGGCCTCTTCGGCGAGCGGGCCATCAGGAAGGTGTAAGCCATGCAGATGGAGATATGGCCATACCTAGCATTATTGGGCGGGGCCACGGGCATCGTGTACGCCACGCCCGTCATCCCTAAGCGGTGGCGGGTTCTGGCGGCCGTAGCTGTGGCCCTGGCCATCCTGTGCTGGGCGCCCTTCGTGCTAGATGGATACCGCTCCTCTCAGATGACCCGCATCGTTATCTTGGCCATCGCCCTCATGGGGCTTAACATCCTCACCGGCTACAACGGTCAGATCTCCCTGGGCCATGGGGCCTTCATGCTGTTGGGCATGTACACCATGGCCATCCTGTTAGACCGTCAGGAGCAGCTCAACTTCATCGATGCCCGGCCTTGGCCCTTCTGGGCGGCCCTCATCGTGGCCACGGGGCTGAGCGCCATGGCTGGTCTCTTCATCGGGGTGCCGGCCTTGCGGCTCAGCGGGCCTTACCTGGCCATCGCCACCTTGGCCGTCATCATCGCCTTCCCCCCAGTGGTAAAGAAGTACGATGGGTTATCGGGAGGGGTTCAAGGGCTGCGCTTCCCCACTCCGCCGCCGCCGGACTTTCTGAAGGGCCTCATCGACCGGGTGGATTGGTTCTACTTTCTAGCGCTCATCTCAGCGGTGATAACGATCTTCCTAGCCTGGAACCTGCTGCGCGGGACACTGGGGCGAGCCCTTGTGGCCGTACGGGACTCGGAGGTGGCGGCGGCAGCCATGGGGATTCCCGTGGCCCGCACCAAGGTGACAGCCTTTACCATCAGTGCCGCCTATGCTGGGGCTGCCGGGGGGCTCTTGGCCCTTGTGCTGGGTAGCATCACCCCTGACACCATCACCATTGTGGACTCTATCAACCTAGTGGTGGGCATCGTCATCGGCGGGCTGGCCTCCATCCTGGGCTCCGTGCTGGGAGCCTTCGCCATAGTCTTCATACCGTCCGATGTTGCTGACCTGGTAGCCCGGATCCCTGGCCTGGGTGGGGGCATCGTGGAGCGCGCGCCAGGGGCCATCCAAGGGGTAGTGGTGATGTTAGTGATGATCCTCATGCCCTTTGGGGTGGCCGGAACCCTACATCGCCTAGCCATGATGCGGCCCACCCAGGTGGCCCAATCCTTACGCAAACTGCCTGCCACCCTGGCCCTAAGGGCCCAGACGAGCTTGCAGCGCCTTTCCTGGGCCTGGGATATAAGGCCCTGGGCCCGCAGGCCCCCCGCCAACCCCCACCATCCCTCCAACAAGGGAGGTGAGGGGGATTGATCGATACAGTCCGAGGAGTTATTATCTGAGCACCAGCTAGAAAAGGAGGGATGCGCATGAAGGTGTTGTTGAAGTGGTTAGCCTTAGGAGCCGTCGCCCTGGCCTTGGGTCTGGGCGCCCTGGCCTGCGAAGAGGAGGAGGCCCCCACCACCCCCACCCCAGGCGTCGCCGGGCCCCCAGGATGGAAGCAGGTCAAGACCGACTTCGGCGTCACCGACAAGGAGATCGTAATCGGCCACACCAACGTCCTCAGCGGCATAGCCGCCGCCGCCTATGGCCCCGTAACCCCGGCCATGGCCGCCTATTTCAAGAAGGTGAACCAGGAGGACGGAGGCGTCTGCGGCCGCCAGATCCGCTTCGTCTTCGAGGACGACCAGTACTCCCCCGCCCCCTCCCTGGAGAAGGCCAAGAAGCTAGCTGAGCAGGACAAGGTGGTGGCCTTCTTCGGCAACCTGGGCACGGCAGCGGTCACCGGCCATGTGGACTACGTCAACGACCCCAACGGCGACGGCGACACCAGCGACGGCATCCCCCACCTGCTCGTCTCCACCGGCGCCGGCAAGTGGAACAACCCCCAGAAGTGGCCCTGGACCACCAGTTTCATCCCTGCCTACCCTGACGAAGGCGCCATCTTTGCCCAGTTCCTCAACGAGAACGCCGAGAGGCTGGTGGGCAAGCCAGTGAAGGACGTCAAGGTGGCCATCCTCTACCAGAACGACGACTTCGGCAAGGACGGACGGGACGGCTTCAAGCAGGCCTTCAAGGGCCAGATCGTTGCTGAGCAGGCCTATGAGAGCACCGCCCCCGACATCTCCTCCCAGCTCGCCAACCTGCGCGCCGCCAATCCCGATGTGGTGTATCTCTACTCCATCCCTGGCTTCACCGCCCAGGCGCACAGGTATATGTACACCAACAACTGGAAGCCCAAGGTGCTCCAGAGCTACGTCAATCCCCCTGCCACCCTGAATACGCTCCTCCAGGACATCGGCGGCTACCAGGCCATAGCTGGGGCCATCACCACCACCTACCTCCTCGACATCGTCGCCGACGCCGACAAGCCCGAGATGCGGGAGCACAAGCGCATCATGGAAACCTACGGCGGCCCGCCCATCCAGAACCTCTCGGCGTATGGCCAGGCCCTGGCGGAGACGGCAGTGGCCATCCTCAAGATCGCCTGCGAGCGGGGCGATATGACCAGAAAGGGCGTGATGGAGGCCGCCGAGTCCATAAAGGACTTCCAGCCCACTCTCACCATCCCTGGCATCACCATCACCATGAGCAAGACGGACCACCGGGCCATCCAGGCCTTGATGCCGGCGGAGATCCAGGCCGACGGGTCCATCAAGTGGCTCCTCGATAAGCCCATCAGCACGGAGCGGTGAGCTAAGGCCTCAGGCTAAGACCCGGGAGGGGGCGCCCCACGGTGCCCCCTCTCATCTCCTCCACACCAGGAGCCCCTCCCAATTAGTGGGGGCACCTCGCAGGCAGAGGCCCTCCTCGCCCTCCTCCAGAAGGTGAGGAAGGAGCCGCTGCAAACGGGCGTCCTCCTGGCTCCCTGGGGCGATGTAAAGGCGGCGCCGTAGCTCCTCCAGAGCCGCTTGTCGGTCGGGAAAGGCGCGCCGGCGCATGGGCTGAACCATCTCCAGGTCTGGATAGAGCCCCATCTCCCACAAAACGGGCAGGAGGAGGCGCAGGCCTGGCAAATCGATGCGCCTCTCTTCCCGCACCAGGGCCCAAGCGCGGCTGAAGGCGCTTACGGGCGCATCCATGAACATCAAGATCAGGAGGAGGCGACGTGCATGCTGCACCAACTTCTCCACAAAGAGATCCACCCTCTCAATGCCATAAAGGACATGGGAACACAGAACCACATCATGGGGTTCCACGCAAGCCTCCTCCCATGTGCTCACCACCACCCGGACGTTGTCGACGCCAGCCTCTTGCGCCCCCTCCTGGAGGGCGTCCACCATACTGCGGGAGGGCTCTACCACTGTTACATATTGGCAGCGCAAGGCCAGGGGAAGGGCGAAGCGCCCCGCCCCTCCCCCTACATCGAGGACGGTGTCCTGAGGTTCCACCCGCCGCAGGATGGCGTTGAGGGATGGGTCATCGGTGCGGAAGGGGTCTTGGCGGAAGAAGGAAACCCAAGGCTGCCAGAAATCTTGGGGCTCCTTCCCCATGGCCCGCCGCGACTGGGCATGATGGGCCTGTACCTGACGCACCCACCTCCTTAGCTGCGTCCTGCCTCGCGGAATGTGGAGCTCCACGGCGCCCGATCAGATGGTAGGGCACATTAGAGGCGCCGTCAACGACGTACCCTACTGCCTGAGGCCCTTTATAATGAGGCATGCGATACATCCTGTTGACCCTTTATAATGAGGCATGCGATACATCCTGTTGAAAGGAGGGTAGCCATGGACCCTGAGGTGCGCAAACAGGTGTTACGCATGCTCACCTACGGCCTCTATGTGGTCACTGCCGCCCATGGGGGGAAGGCGGCCGCCGACACTGTTAACTGGCTCACCCAGGCCTCCTTTCAGCCACCGCTGGTGGTGGTGGCCATCAAGACCACTAGCCAGCTCCACCCACTCGTGGAGGGGTCCGGCGCTTTCGCCGTCAACGTCCTGGGGGCCCATCAGAAGGACGTAGCCCAGGCCTTCTTCCGCCCCAGTCAGGTGGAGGCCGGGCGCATCAACGGCTACCCCTTCGAGCCGGGGCCGGCCACGGGCGCCCCTCTCCTTCTGGACTTGCCCGCCTGGTTCGAGGCCCAGGTGACGGACGCCGTGAAGAGGGGGGACCATACGGTGTTCGTGGGCGAGGTGGTCTCGGTAGGGGTTCGTTCCCCGCAAGTGCGCCCTCTTGAGATGTGGGACACCGGCTGGTTCTACGGGGGCTAAGGCCGTTAGCCCACCTCTTGCAGGGCCCTCCACAGGAGTCCTAAGGCCGCCGTCACCCCTCGTCGTTTGGTGGCTAGACGCCCCTGGTAGAGGCGGTAGCTGGTGGTGTGCACCTGGCCCAAGATGTCTACCGCGATATGGGCTGTGCCTGGCGGCTTCCCCTCCAGGGCATCGGGGCCGGCCACCCCTGTGGTACCCACGCCGACGTGGGCCCCTGCCCTCTCCCGTGCCGCTCGGGCCATGGCCACCGCCACCTCCTCGCTCACCACCCCATGACGGCGGATGATCTCCACGCCTACCCCCAGGGCAGCCTTGGCCTCCGGCTGATAGGCCACGTAGCCCGCCAAGAAGTAGGCCGATGACCCGGGCACGTTGGTGATGGTGTCCGCCAAAAGGCCGCCGGTGAAGGACTCCATGACAGCCAGAGTCAGTCCCCTCTCGCGGAGGAGGCGCCCTACCACTGCCTCCAGGGCCTCGTCGTCCACACCCCAGATGTAAGGGCCCAGGCGACGCCGCACCTCCTCCTCCAATGGGGCAATGAGCGACTGAGCCGCCTCCACTCCAGAGGCCTTGGCCGCCAGCCTTACGTGTACACCGTCAGCCCGGGCATAGACAGCCACCGTGGGGTTGCTGGAACGGGTCAGCTCCCCTAAAAGCTCATCCACATGCCCCTCCCCCAGGCCTAAGGTCTTCAAGGTGCGGGATACGAGCACTTCACCGCGCCCCCGCTGGCGGAGCCTAGGGGCCACCTCCTCCTCCCACATGCGCCTCATCTCCGCTGGGGGACCCGGCATGGCCACAATGACGCGCCCCTCCTTCTCCACCCACCAGCCGGGGGCCGTGCCCCAAGGGTTGGGTATGGGAACGGCAGAAGGGATGAGCCACGCCTGCTTCAAATTCCTCTCCGGGAAGGAGACGCCACGGGAGGCGAAGAACTCCCGAAGCTGCTGCGCCAGGGCCGCGTCCACCTGGGGCTCCTCCCCCACCACTGCCGCAATGGCCTCTCGCGTCACATCGTCATCGGTGGGGCCTAGGCCCCCAGTGATGAGAACCAGATCGGAGCGACCATAGGCACGGCCGATGACCTCCTTCAGCCGCTCCAGGTTGTCCCCTACCACTGTGATGTAGTAGAGGTCGATGCCCATAGCCGGAAGACGTGAGGCCAGGAAGTGAGAGTTGGTGTCCTGGATCTCCCCTAGCAGAAGCTCCGTCCCTACGGAGACGATCTCGGCTCGCATCTCAGCCCAAAGCCTATGACAGGGCAGGGAAGGCGTCAAGGACGAAGGACAGCTATGTTGGGGGCCAGGGCCTCCATTCTGGGGACCACATCCCACACGTCCAGGCGGGCACAGAACCTTACGTCCTCCCCCAAGCCCAAGGAGAGGAGATAGAGGCCATGCTGGGTGTTGGCCAGGGCCCCCCCCAAGTCGTCCCGACAGGCTAGGAAGGCCCAGTGGGCCATCTGGGCCCCATCATCTAGCATCAACCTGGGCTCTAGGGAGAGGGCGGCATCCACGATGGCCCCCGCCCCGATGACGTCCTCAAGGGCCAAGCGTCTTCCTCCTCCCTCCCCAGCGCAGACTAGGGCCACAGGGCCGTCCAGGGCCAGGGCGGCGCGGGCCACCGCTTCCCGGTTGAGGAGACACCCCACTAGGACAGCTCTGGCCTCAGCTAGGGAGGCCAGAAGGCGGGTACCGTTGCTAGTGGTGAGGACCAGGCCCTTGCCCCCGACCACCTCTGGCCGCAGCTGGGCCGGCGAGTTGCCCAGGTGAAAGCGCGGCGGTGGCAGACCACCCCTCTCCCCACACAGGAGGTAGCCCAAGCGGCGGGCCAAGGACCGCGCCTGCCTTAAGGATGTCACCGCCACCACCTCCTGAGCCCCCAGGGCCAGGGCCGTCACCACCGTGGAAGAAGCCCGCAGGACGTCGATGGCTATACACACCTTCCCCCTGGGATCTAGGGCCCCAGGGAACAACCCCACCTGCCACTGCTTGCCTTGACCCACGGCACCACCTGAAACTATCATCGCCTCACGATAGGGGGAGGGATGAGCATGTCCTTTCGTGATCGTCTGCGGGAGGCCCAGAGGCGCCACGGCAGTCTCCTATGCATAGGTCTGGACCCTGACCCCCAGATGCTGGAGGGGCGCCATATTCCTTCCTTCCTACAAGCCGTCATCGAGGCCACCTGTGACATAGTCTGCTGCTACAAGGTGAACCTCGCCTTCTTCGAGGTGCTGGGGCCGGGGGGCATGAACGTGCTGCTGGAAGCCATCGCCCCCGTGCCGCCATCGGTGCCCATCATCGCCGATGCCAAGCGCGGGGACGTGCCCCATGTGGCACGCCTATATGCCCGTGCCCTATTGGAGGTCTACGGCTTCGACGCCATCACCGTCAACCCCTATGGAGGCCCCGACGCCCTAGAGCCCTTCCTGGAATACCAGGACAAGGGGGTCTTCGTATGGTGTCGGGGGTCCAACCCTGGTGCTGCCCATCTGCAGACCCTCCCTACGGCCGATGGCCGCCCCTTCTTCCTGGTGGTGGCCGATATGGTGCGGGCCCTGGACAGGGGCAACGCCGGCCTGGTGGTGGGGGCCACCGCCCCCGACGACATCGCGGCAGTGCGCCACCTGTGCCCCGATATGCCCCTTCTCGTCCCAGGAGTGGGGCCCCAAGGTGGTGACCTGGAGGCAGCGGTGGCCGCTGGCCTGGACAGGGAGGGGGGAGGGCTCATAGTGGTGGCCGCCCGCCGCGTGCTGTATACCGACGGCCGCCCCCTGGACCCCCAGGCGGTTCGCCGTCGCGCCCAGTCCCTGCGGGACGAGATCGAGAGGGCGCGAGAGAAGGCCCTCAGCGACCTGGGCCATGTTGGAGGTGGGTGACGTCGTGCAGCTGCGCAAGGCCCACCCTTGCGGCAGCGACCGCTGGGAGGTGGTGCGCACTGGGGCAGACATCGGTCTTCGGTGCCTGGGGTGTGGGCGCCGCATCCTTTTGAGCCCTAGCCAAGTAGAGCGCCGCTTGCGCCGCGTGCTGGTGCGTAGCCCCAAGGAGGGCAGCAGGGGTCATGAGTTTTGATGGCACCACCGTCGTACCCCTGGGGCAGGCTCCACCCTTGCTTAAGGACCGCCGCTTCCTAGCCCTATGGATAGGCTCCGGCCTAGCTCACACCGCCTACAACGCCCTGCTCTTCACCATGCTCATCGTAGTGCTGGAGGCGACGGGATCCAGCACTCAGACCAGCTTGCTCATCATCACCCTTGTCATGCCCACCTTGGTGTTGGGCCCCTTGGTAGCCGCGCTGATGGACCGCTGGGCCAAGGGGAAGGTGGTGTTGACCGCCAACGCGTTGAGGGCGGTGACCTGCGCCCTGCTGGCCTTGAGCTATAGCCACACATGGGCTGTATATCCCTTGGCCCTCTTCCTCTCCACGGGAAACCTTCTCTTCAACCCCGCTGTTATGGCCCTCATCCCCTCGGTGGTTGTCAAAGAGCAGCTAGTGAGCGCTAATAGCCTTTACAACTTCACCGTCATCGGATCCCAGCTGGTGGGGCTGGTCTTTTTGGCCCCCACGGTGCTAAAGCTGGGAGGGGCAGTGGGGAAGGAGGCCATGTTCTTGGTGGGGAGCGGCATGTTCGCCGCCTCCGCCTTTTGGTTCTCCCCCCTGGTCCGCCTGGGCGGTGGGGGAGGAAACGCCCGCCTGAGGGCCATCCCTGGGGAGCTCAGGCAAGCTCTGAGTCTTCTGGCCAGCGATCGACCAGCAGCTCTTGCCCTGGCGCAGCTGACGGTGGGCAATACCCTCGTCTTGCTCTTCGTGACCCTTATGCCCAGGTACATGAGGGACGTGCTGCACATCTCTCCCGATAACGCCGCCTTCGTCTTCGCCCCCACAGGGGTGGGGGCCCTGGTGGGGCTACGCCTGCTGCCCTGGGCAGCCAGGCGGTTCGGCAAGGAGAGGCTGGTCCCGGCCGGGATGATAGGAATTGCCCTTTCCCTTGTGCTACTGGCCATGGTGGAGCCCTTGGCAGCCTTCATGCGTCGGGCTTCAGGGCCCTTGAACCCCGAGAAGTTGTTGGGCCTCTCCCTCCTTCAGTCCCTGACCATGGTCTTCGCTGGCCCCCTGGGCCTAAGCTATGCTTTCCTCAACGCCCCAGCCCAGACGGTGCTCCACGAGCGGGCCCCCAGCCATATGCGAGGGCGCATATTCACCGCCCAGGCGATGGTGGCTCAATCTCTTTCCCTGGCGCCCGTGATGTTCATGGGCGTCCTCACCGACGTCCTGGACGCCTTTGCTGGTCCTCCTGGCATCGTCCTTGTCCTGGGGCTCATCGCCGCGGCGATGCTGGCCATGGCTGCCGTCAATTGGCATCTGGTGCACAGGCACGATGGGAAGCCATGGGCCTCCTGAGGAGGAAGGCCTGGACCCTGGCCCTGCTCATGGCCTTGAGCGCCTGCGGCGACGAGGGCCCGGGAGCCGAACCCTTGCCCACCCTCACCTCTATCCCCATAAGACACCCAGTGTTGGAGGTGGTGGCGAAGGGGCTGCAGATGCCCGTGGCCCTGGCCCCCGCCCCCGATGGCCGCCTCTTCTTCGCCGAGGTGACAGGTCGTATTCGAGTTATCGAATCTAATGGGCACCTTCTGGAAACGCCCGTCGCCACCCTGTCGGTGGCCCGCCCTCCTGGCTACTCCGAGCACGGGCTCTTAGGCCTGGCTCTCCATCCCCAGTTCCCCCAGGAGCCATACCTTTACGCCTTCCACACGGTGCCCGATCACCAAGGTCGGCCGGCCAGCCAAAGGGTAGTGCGCTTCCGCCTGGGGGGGAACTCGGTCGTACAGCAGGACGTGATCATCGATGGCCTTCCCATAGGCCGTAGGTGTTGCCACAATGGAGGGCGCCTTGCCTTTGGGCCCGATGGCATGCTTTACGTCACGCTGGGGGACGCCGAAGCTCGCCACCTCGCCCAGGACCCAGCTACCCTGGAGGGCACCCTCCTGCGCCTGGCCCCCGATGGCTCCGTGCCCCCCGACAACCCCTTCCCCGGCTCCCCCGTCTTCGCCTACGGCCTGCGCAACGTCTTCGGCATAGCCTTCCATCCCGGCACCGGCGAGCTTTGGGTGAGCGATAACGGGCCCAGCGGTGGCGATGGCCCCCGCGGCCACGATGAGCTGAACATCATCGTGGCCGGGGGCAACTATGGATGGCCACTGGCCTTCGGCCTGGCCCAAGACCCCAGGTTCATCGACCCCGTGTACGATTCGGGCCCCATAGCCATCGTCCCCACAGGCATGACCATATACTGGGCAGACGCCCTCCCCTTCCGGGGCGACCTCCTTTTCTGCTCCTGGAGTCGAGAAACCCTCCTGCGCATCCCCGCTCTACAGATGCAGGAGTTGCGCAATGGACTGCGGAGGACGGTGGACCCCATGGATACCGGCTACCCTTGCTCTTTGGACGTGAAACAAGGCCCCGATGGCTCCCTCTACCTCTCCGACGACACAGCCATCTATAGACTTGGCCCTAGAGAAGAACGATGACCTTTAGGGACTCAGGCCCCTAGAGGTCCAATTCGGCAAAGACACCCACCCCACCTGCGCCCCCAACGCCGACATCGCCCCCTCCCGAGGGCCTCCCTATGAGCGTTAGCGCTGTATCTTCAGGATGAAGCGCCCTGGGTCCTGCTCAAACTGGTTCTTGCACCCCTCAGCGCAGAAGTAGTAGACGTGGCCGGCATAGATGGTGGAGGCAGGGGCCGTCTGAGGCTCCACTTCCATACCACATACGGGGTCCTTGACCATCGTCCCACCTCCAAGAGGCCATGACGGGGCTTCTATAGCTTATGATAGCAACCGCCCGGCCGGCTGAGGCCACCCAAGACGTTACCGGCCACTATGACGCCTTTGGGCCAGCCGAGGCGGGATGATGGGCGATAGGATGATGAGGAGCAAAAAGGCCACCCAGGCCGCACCTCCCAAGCGGGCTGCCCAGCTGAAGTCGCCCCATAGGGTGGCCAAGAGGAATGCCATTCCCCCCGCCAAAGCTATAAACCAAACCACCGCCCAGCCCATCCTCAGACCTCCCCCTTAGCAAGGGGCACAGCAGCTGGCGATGGAGGAGTGCCCCACGAGGGCGGCCGCCAAGCGCGCATCATGGCTGAGTTGAGGGTCACCGAAAGGGAGCTGAGGGCCATGAGGAGGGCGGCCACCTCCGGCCCCACCAGGCGCCCAGTGAAAGGATAGAGGACCCCAGCGGCCACGGGGATGGTGATGGCGTTATATATGAAGGCCCAGGCCAAGTTCTCCTTCACCTTCCTCATGGTGAAGCGAGCTATGCGGATGGCAGCCACCACGTCGCGAGGGTCGTCCCGCACCAGGATGACATGGCCCGTCTCCTTGGCCACATCGGTGCCCGAGCCCAGGGCCATCCCCACATCCGCCTGGGCCAGGGCTGGGGCATCGTTGATGCCATCGCCCACCATGGCCACGCGCAGGCCTTGAGCTTGCAGCTCCCTCACCTTCTCCACCTTGTCCTGAGGCCTCACCTCCGCCAGCACCTCCTCTATGCCCAGGCGACGGGCCACCGCCTGCGCCGTGCGCCAATTGTCGCCGGTGAGGAGGAAGACCTGCAGGCCCATGCGCTTCAGCTCCCGCACCGCCTCCAGGGAGGAGGGCTTGAGGGTGTCGGCCGCAGCTACCAGCCCCAAAGGCCTCCCATCCACGGCCACGAACATCACCGTATTGCCCTCCTCCTCCAATCGCCGGGCCTCACCCTCCAAGGCGGATAGATCCACCCCCACATCCGTCATGAGGGAGCGGTTGCCCAGGACCACCCGATGTTCCCCATATGTGGCCTCCACCCCCTGCCCAGGCAGGGCCTGGAAGCTATCGGGCTCGGGCGCTTCCACGCCCCAGGTGCGGGCCTCCGCGATGATAGCCGCCGCAAGTGGGTGCTCCGAAGGCCTCTCGCTGATGGCTGCCCAACGTAACACCTCCTCGGGGGTCGAACCTGGGGCAGCCACCACCTCTGTGACGGACGGGGAGCCAACGGTGAGGGTACCCGTCTTGTCGAACACCACCGCCTGCACCCTGGCCGCCGCCTCTACAGCATCGGCCCCCCTGAAGAGGATGCCCCGGCCAGCAGCGATGCCTGAGCCAGCCATCATGGCCGCAGGCGTGGCCAGGCCCACGGCACACGGGCAGGAGATGACCAGCACCGTCACCGACACCAGGAAGGCGAAGCCAAAGACGCCCATCTGGGCCAGTTCCCCCGCCCCCAGCAGGAGGCGAGTCTGGGGCTGGAACCACCTCTGGTAGCCCACGAAGAACCAGAAGAGGAAGGTGAAGAGGGCCAAGGCGTGTACCCCCAGGATGAAGTGCCCCGCCACCCAGTCGGCCAGGCGTTGGATGGGGGCCCGTCTCCCTTGGGCCTCCTCCACCAGCCGGATCATCTGGGACAGGGCCGTCTCTTTGCCCACGCGGGTAGCCCGCATCTTGAAGGCCCCCGTGAGGTTGATGGTGCCTCCCAGGACCGCATCGCCAGGCCCCTTCTCCACCGGTATGCTCTCGCCGGTCATCATGGACTCGTCCACTGCCGAATAGCCTTCCACCACCACCCCGTCCACGGGCACCGCCTCCCCAGGCCGCACCAGGCAAGTATCCCCCACCTCCACCTCATCGATGGGCACCTCCACCTCCTGGCCATCCCTCAGGAGGTGGGCCCGCCGCGGCTGCATGCGCATGAGCCGTCTTATGGCCTCCGAGGCCCGGCCGCGGGTGAGGGCTTCCAAGTACCTCCCTAAGACGATGAAGGTGGTGAGAAATGCCGCCGACTCATAGAAGACCGCCTTCTCCCCCCCAAAGCCGGCCTCGGGCCAGACGGTGTTGATGACCGCTATGAGGTATGCCGACCCTATGCCCGTGGCATAAAGGAGGTTCATATCGGCTACGCCATGGCGTAGGCCGTTGTAGCTGCTGACGAAGAACTGACGGGCGGGCCCCACCAGTATAGGGGTTGTCAGGGCCATGAGAACCCACTTGTTGGCCAAAAACGCTGGGATAAGCCCCTCAAGGGCCCACAGGTCTCTGAAGGAGCCCAACATCACCAAAATGGCCAGGGGGACCACAGTTATGAGGTTGATGAGCTGGCGGCGCACCTCCTCTTGGCGCGCCCATCTCTCCCGATCGAGGGCTGTCTCCCCCTCACCTATCTCCTCCACCCGGTAGCCGAGGCCCCGCAACACCCTCTTTATGGCCCCAGGGGAGGCCATATCCTCCAGATAACGCACGCTGACCACCGATGTGGCCAGGCTCACCTCCACCTGGGCCACCCCTCCCAGCTGCCCTAGGGCCTCCTTTATGCGGTCCTCACTCCCTTCCCTGCCCAATTCCACCACTAGGAAGCGGACGGTGGCCAAGGGCACATGGTATCCCGCCTCGCGCACCGCCTCCTCTATTTCCCTTAGCCCCACCTCGGGGCGAGCCACCACCGCTGCCTTGGCCGTCGCCAGGTTGACAGAGGCCTCCTCCACCCCTGGCAACCTCTTAAGAGCCCTCTCCACCCGCCTGACACAGGCAGCACACGTCATCCCCACCACGGGGACGACGAGCTGTCGTCTCTCGTTTTGGGCGGCAGCCCCCTTCACCTCACCTCCCATTTTACAACCGGAGGTCCATCCCCATGGGGGTCCCCGTGGTCAGGAGAGATGGGCGATGACCTCCTCCGAGAAGAGGAGGAAGGGCTGGGGATGGAGGCGAACGAAAGGCTGAAGGTAGACCTCGTGTACGCCCAGTTGGGCATAACGAGCCAGATGCTCCCGCATCTGGGAGAAGGAGCCAGCTAGGATGCGCTGACGGGCCTCCTCCTGCGTGATGCCCTGGTAGGCGGCCATACCTGAGACCATGCGGCCGATGCGCTCCTCGTCCTCGGTGGGCAGGAAAGGCATGGTGACGGTGATGCGGATCTGGGAGGGGTCGCGCCCTAGCTCCTGACAGTGCCGATGCAGCACCTCCACCTTACGGGCCACCTCTTGTGGGGAGCCGAATACGTTCATGGCATCGGCGTACTGGGCGGCTATGCGGAGGGTCCGTCTCTCGCCGCCTCCTCCCACGTAGATGGGCGGGTGGGGCTGCTGCACGTTGGGCGGGTTATAGGGGGCACCATCCAGCTGGTAGTACCGCCCCTTCCAGCTCACGGGCTGCTGGCCGCTGGTCCAGAGGAGCTTTATCATATGCAGGGCCTCCTCCAGCCGGTCCATGCGCTCTCGCACCGGCGGGAAGGGGATGCCATAGCAGCGGTGCTCGAACTCATGCCAGGCGGCCCCTATCCCAAAGTTGAGACGCCCACCCGAGATGTGGTCGACGGTGGTGGCCATCTTGGCCAGCACCGCTGGGTGCCGATATGTCACCCCGCTCACCAAAACGCCCACCCGCACCCGCGAAGTGGCATAGGCCAGGGCAGCGAGCAACGTCCACCCCTCAAGGTGGGGGCCATAGGCGTTGAAGGCCGTGCCGAAGCCGGTGACGAAGTGGTCTACCACCCATAGGGACGTGAAGCGGGAGTTGCGGTCCAGCTCCCGCCACAGGTCATGGAGATCCTGCCAGCTGGCGTTGGCCTGGCTGCTCTGGACACCGAACTCCATATCCTCCTCCTAGCCTCGGTCTTCTCACCATATTAAGGCTTAAGAGCAGGCTTCACTATACCCACCTTGCCTTCACCGGCTGCGGGGCCTAATAATGTGACTGCCCGAGGTAAAAGATGCAGGCCACGGAAAGACAGGACACCGCCCTGGATCGACTCCTGGAGGGAGGCCAGGTGCCTGTCCTACCCACCAGTGTGGACGTGCGCGACCCTCGTTTTCGAGAGAACATGGCCCACATGCGCCATCTGGTGGCCGAGCTGCGGCACCGGCTGGAGCTGGTGCGGCGAGGAGGAGGAGAGGAGCAGATACGCCGCCACCGCTCCCGCGGCAAGCTCACCGCCAGGGAGCGCATCGAACGCCTCCTAGACCCCGGAACGGCGTTCTTGGAACTCTCCCCTCTGGCTGCCTGGGGGATGTATGGGGATGAGGCCCCTGGGGCAGGTATCGTCACGGGCATCGGCCGGGTATGTGGGCGAGAGGTGGTCATCGTAGCCAACGACGCCACCGTCAAGGGGGGCACCTACTACCCCATCACCGTCAAGAAGCACCTGCGGGCCCAGGAGATAGCCGAGCAGAACCGCCTCCCCTGCATCTACTTGGTGGACTCTGGCGGCGCCTTCCTCCCCCTGCAGGCGGAGGTCTTCCCCGATCGTGATCACTTCGGGCGCATCTTTTATAACCAGGCGCGCATGTCGGCCCAGGGTATACCCCAGATCGCCGTGGTGATGGGACCATGCACCGCCGGCGGAGCGTATGTTCCGGCCATGAGCGATGAGGCCATCATCGTCCAGGGAACGGGCAACATCTTCATCGGCGGCCCACCCCTGGTGAAGGCGGCCACCGGCGAGGAGGTCTCTGCCGAAGAGCTGGGCGGGGCCTATGTCCACACCTACATCTCTGGAGTGGCTGACCACTATGCCCAGAGCGATGAGGAAGCCCTGGCCATCTGCCGCAGCGTGGTGGCCAACCTGGGCCAAGCCCAGAAGCACATCCCTTGGCCGGTGACCCCTCCTGAGCCCCCCCTCTACGACCCCGAGGAGATATACGGCATCGTCCCCAGGGACCTGCGCCAGTCCTTCAACGTGCGGGAGGTCATAGCCCGGCTGGTGGACGGCAGCCGCTTCCAGGAGTTCAAGGCCAACTACGGCACCACCCTGGTGTGCGGGTTTGCCCGCATCATGGGCTACCCGGTGGGCATAGTGGCCAACAATGGCATCCTATTCTCGGAGAGCTCCGTCAAGGGGGCCCATTTCATCGAGCTATGCGCCCAGCGCAAGATCCCCCTCATCTTCCTGCAGAACATCACCGGCTTCATGGTGGGCAAACGGTACGAGCATGAGGGGATCGCCAAGCATGGGGCCAAGATGGTAACCGCCGTGGCCTGTGCCCAGGTGCCCAAGTTCACTGTCATCATCGGCGGGTCCTTCGGTGCCGGCAACTATGCCATGTGCGGCCGGGCCTACTCCCCCCGCCTCCTCTGGATGTGGCCCAACGCCCAGATCTCGGTCATGGGGGGGCAGCAGGCGGCCCAGGTCCTCCTCACCGTTCGACTGGACAACTTACGCGCCCAGGGTAGGGACATGAGCGCGGAGGAGCAGGAGGAGTTCATGCGCCCCATCCTTCAGAAGTATGAGGAGGAGGGCAACGCCTACTACAGCACCGCCCGCCTCTGGGATGACGGCATCCTCGACCCCCTGGAGACGCGCCAGGCCCTGGCCTTGGGCATAAGCATGTCCCTCAACGCCCCCATCCCCGAACCTCGCTTCGGCGTGTTCAGGATGTAGCTATGAGCGCCGTCAAGGTGAGCCGCGATGGCCCGGTGGCCAGGATCACCCTGTGCCGGCCGGAGGTGCGCAACGCCTTCAATGAAGAGGTCATCGCCCTCCTGGCCCAGGCCTTTATCGCCCTGCGAGACGAAGAGACGTTGAGGGTAGTGGTGCTAGAGGGAGAAGGGCCCATCTTCTGCGCTGGCGCCGACTTGGACTGGATGCGCCGGGCCGCCTCCTGGAGCGAGGAAGAGAACCGCCGCGATGCCATGGCCCTGGCGTCCATGCTCAGGCTGGTGGCTACCTTCCCCCGCCCAGTGGTGGCCCGTGTGCAAGGCGGGGCCTACGGCGGAGGGGCGGGGCTCGTAGCCGCCGCCGACCTGGCCATCGCCGCCGAGGACGCCCAGTTCGCCTTCACTGAGGTGCGCCTGGGGCTAGCCCCGGCCACCATATCTCCCCACGTCATCGAAAAGATAGGGGCGGCATGGGCCCGCCGCCTCTTCCTCACCGGCGAACGCATCTCGGCGCGCCGCGCCTATGAGCTGGGCCTCCTCTACCGGGTCGTGCCCTCAGACGAGTTAGACGCTGCCGTGGCAGAGACGGTGCGGGCCATCTTACAGGGAGGGCCACTGGCCCAGGCCACCTGCAAGGAGTTGGTGGCCCGGGTCTCGGCCGACCTATCGCCCCAGGTGGACGAGTATACCTCCCGCCTCATAGCCCAGCTGCGAGCTGGAGAGGAGGGGAGGGAAGGGGTGTTGGCCTTCCTAGAGAGGCGGTCCCCCAGGTGGCGCCATGTTTAAGAAGGTCCTCATCGCCAACCGTGGCGAGATAGCTGTCCGCATCATCCGCACCTGCCGGGCCCTGGGGATCCGCACGGTAGCCGTCTATTCGGAGGCCGATAGGCAAGCCCTGCACACCTTGGAGGCCGATGAGGCAGTGCTCATCGGCCCGCCGCCTCCCCAGGAGAGCTACCTCAACATCCGGGCAGTCCTGGAGGCCGCCCACCGCACGGGGGCGGAGGCCATCCACCCTGGCTATGGCCTCCTGGCCGAGAACCCAGAGCTGGCCCAGGCCTGCCAGGAAACCGGCCTCATCTTCATTGGGCCTTCGCCCCAGGCCATGCGGGCCATGGCCGATAAGGCCGCCGCCCGCCGCCTGGCGTCCTCCCTAGGCATACCAGTGATACCAGGTTACGACGACCACCTACAACGGGACGAGGACCTATTGCGAGCGGCCCAGGAGCTGGGCTTCCCCGTCATGGTGAAGGCCGCCGCTGGAGGGGGAGGCCGAGGCATGCGCTTGGTAGCCCGCCCCGAAGAGCTACCCCAGGCCCTTGAAAGCGCCCGTCGTGAGGCCCAGGGGGCCTTCGGTGACGGCCGCCTCCTCCTAGAGAGGGCCATCGCCGGCGCCCGCCACATCGAGGTGCAGATCGCTGCCGATGCCCACGGCCGTGTCATCCACCTGGGGGAGAGGGACTGTTCCCTGCAACGCCGCCACCAGAAGGTGATGGAGGAGGCCCCTTCCCCCTCGGTGAACGAAGAGCTACGCCATCGCCTGGGGGAGGCGGCCATAGCCATCGCCAGGGCCATAAACTACCGCAACCTGGGGACGGTGGAGTTCCTGGTGGATAGCCAGGGCCGCTTCTACTTCCTGGAGATGAACACGCGCCTGCAGGTGGAGCACGGCGTCACCGAGATGGTGACCGGGCTGGACCTGGTGGCCATGCAGCTGAGGATCGCTGCTGGCGAGCCCCTGCCCCTCCGCCAGGAGGATGTGCGGATACGGGGGCACGCCATCGAGTGCCGCATCTACGCTGAGGACCCCCTGCGGGGCTTCTTGCCCCGTAGCGGACGTATCAACGTCTTCCGGCCCCCGCCAGGGGAGAACATCCGCCACGATGTAGGCGTCTACGAGGGAGCGGAGGTGCCCCCATATTACGATCCCTTGTTGGCCAAGGTGTTGACCTGGGGAAGCGATCGTCAGCAGGCTCTGATGCGCATGGCCTGGGCCCTGGCCCACTACCGCCTGGATGGCGTCCAGAGCAACCTGGCGTTCCTACAGGCCATGCTCCATCACCCAGCTGTGCAAAAGGGCGCAGTGACGGTGGATATGGTCGAGGGGCTAGACCTGCCCAGCCTTCTAGCTCCTCCCGCTGAAGCCCTGATGGCCCTCCTGGCGGCCTTGGCCACCGGCGCCCTGGGCTTTCGCGACCCCTGGCTGGCCTTGGGCCCCTGGCGAGTGGGGGGGCGGGTCCCCCTTTTCGTGGAGCACCAAGGGGAGGGGCTCGCCTTGGAGGCCCAGCGGGGATGGGGAGGGTGGTGGGAGCTAGCCCTGGGCACGCGCAAGTTACGGGCTCGCCTCTCCTCCCCCCGGCCCGGCCAGGTGGTGGTGGAGGGAGAGGGAGGCACCTACACAGCCCAGGTGGAGGCCCTAGGTCGGGGCCTGTGGGTGACCATGGGCCACCGCTCCTTCTTATTCCACTGGCCCGACCCCGCGCGGCGGGCAGCCACCGCAGGGCCCAGGGACCGCCTCGGCTACGACTTACGCGCCCCCCTCAACGGCACCGTCATCCGCGTCATGGCCCGCGAGGGGGACTTGGTGCAGGCCCATCAGGTCCTGGTGATAATAGAGGCTATGAAGATGGAGCATAACGTAGAGGCCCCTGTATCGGGACGAGTTTGGCGAGTCCACTGTCGTGAGGGCCAGCAGGTGGAGGAAGGCCAGGTGCTGGTGGAGCTGGCCCCATTGGGGGGTGAGGAGCCTTGAGGTGGCCTGAGAGCATCGTCATCACCGAGGTGGGGCCTCGGGATGGTCTCCAGAACGAGGACCGACCCATACCCGTGGAAGGGAAGGTGGCCCTCATTGAGAGGCTTGCCCAGACAGGGCTGAGACGCATAGAGGCCGTCTCCTTCGTCCATCCCCGGGCAGTACCCCAAATGGCCAACGCTGAGGAGGTGATGGCCTCCCTGCGCCGCCAACCTGGGGTGACGTACATCGGCCTGGTCCCCAACCTAAAGGGCGCCCAAAGGGCCGTGGCCGCTGGTGTAGACGAGCTGGCCACGGTGGTATCTGCGTCCCAGTCCCACAACCGGGCTAACCTCAATGCCACCATCGAGGAAACCATGGACCAGATCGCCCAGATAGCTGCCTTGGCTAGAGAAGCGGGCCTTCCCTGGACCGGCTACATATCCACAGCCTTCGGCTGCCCCTACGAAGGCGCAGTGGACGCCGATGTGGTTATCTCTTTGGGCCAGGCCTTGAGCCGCCTGGGGGCCTACGCCGTGAGCCTTGGCGACACCATCGGGGTGGCCAACCCCCGTCAGGTCTATGAGCTGGTCTCCCGCTTCCTCCGGGAAGTGCCAGGCGTGGAGCTAAGACTCCACTTCCACGATACGCGTGGGGTGGCCCTTGCTAACGTGGTGGCGGCCATGCAGGCAGGGGCTACCCAGTTCGATGGCTCAGTGGGTGGCCTGGGGGGATGCCCCTACGCACCGGGAGCCTCGGGCAACGTGGCCACCGAGGACCTGGTGGCCATGGCCGAGGCCATGGGCATACGCACAGGCGTGGACCTGCAGGCCTTGGTGGAGGTCTCCTGGTTCGCCGAGGAGCTGGTGGGCAGGCATCTGGACGGCAAGGTGCGCCGGGCCCTAAGGCGCCTCCCATGAGGCCGACCATGCTAACATGGGAAAGGGGCCTGCCCGGACCCTAGTGCCGGGGTGGCGGAATCGGCAGACGCGGCGGACTTAAAATCCGCTGCCGGTCTTCCGGCGTGTGGGTTCGAGCCCCACCCCCGGCACCAACGCCCCCTTCACAGCTCAGTGCCGCCCTCATCAACCATTAACGTGACGGAGAAGCCGCCCCTACCGAGAGCGATCGCTTGGGCCGTCGGGCTGGATGACCAATATGTCTGAAAGAGGCCGCCTCCGGAGGGGGTTGAAACGCGAAGCAAGCTGTGCATTAATCTAAACGCTGGAATAACGTTCGAAAGGGGCTCCTCCGGCAGGGAATGGATAGGGAGAGGAGACCCTCGAGGTGCGGGAGGTCAGCATGCGGCAGCCCAGGACGCCCCTTCTGCCCGGCGAAACGGTTATCAAAGATGGGCGCGCCAATTTACAGCGCGGCTGGGAGGCAGTGGGTGGGCGCCTCTATCTCACCAACCGTCGCCTGATATTCGAGCCCCACGCCTTCAACATCCAGAGGGAGGTGGCAGAGATACCGCTAGAAAGCGTCGTAGGCGTGCGCAAGTGCTGGACCAAGTTCCTCAACATCCTGCCGGTATTCCCCAACTCCATCGCTGTCTCCACCACCGATAGCACGGAATACCGGCTGGTCGTGTTCGGCAGGCAGGGATGGATAGACGCCATCGAGGGGCAGAGGCGTTGACACCTCTCCCTCGACGCCTTCCTCCCTGGCCAGGCCGGATGATGTCTCGCCCGGCAGAACGGACAGCCCGCCGTGGGGCGATGCCTACGTAGTGAGCTACGGCTTCTGACCAGGCAGAGCTTCTATCTCGATGTTCACCTGGGTGGCTGTGGCCAAAGCGCGGTAGAGCGGGCAACGCCCCTGATATCTCTCCACCAGCCGCCGGGCATCATCCTCGTTTACACCGTGAAGACGGAAGCGCATGTCCACCCGCTGAAACTCCTGGGGCGTCTCTGGGTGGCGCACGCCTTCGATGTCCACCTCCACCAGCCTCAAGGGCATCCCCCAGTGACGGGCAAAGGCCTCCACCAGAAGGACACCACAGCCCGAAACCCCCGCTAGAAAGGCCTCGGCAGGAGTGATCTCTTCCCCCGGCCCCCCTGTATAGGCCGGCTCGTCGATGACGAAATGGTGGTTACGGGCAGTATTCAGCGAGCGGCCTGGCACGCCGCTGGACCGCGACTGCACCCGCGTGACAAGGAGCTCCTCTTCGCTCATAGGCTCCCTCCCTCAGATGCCTGCCTGCAACAGCTGTTCCGTGGCGAACTCCAGGTACGTCACCGCCTCGGAGAAGGTGAACCGCTCCCGTTCGTACTTGAGGGCGGGAGGGCTGCCGGGGGAGACCACCAGGTCCACCCCCAAGCGGGGAAACATGAACAACCTCCTTATGCCCTCACGCCCCTCCAGCAGATCCGGCCTTCGGCGCACCAACTCCAGGAAGGCCTCGGCCGAGCGCCGTACCACGTCGGCGTAGTCTCCCCTGCGCAGGGAGTCCTGGGCCGCCTGCAGCGATGCCCGTAGCTCCGGGTCCTGGATGCGGTCTACCTTGCCCGCCACGGCCGCATCATATGGAAGAGACGATGGGGTAGTCAACTGGTGCCAGTTGCTCCCGGCGCCACCGCTGGTGCCGCTCGTGCCGCTCCTTAAACTCGGGCAGCACCTTGGTGCCAAAGCGGTACAGGGAGTCCATGATGTCCTCGTGCTTGCGGGCGCCACATTGGGCCACGAACAGCATCACGTCCAGGTGGGCCTCCTCATACCGCAGGAGCGTCTGGCGCACGAACTCCGGCGTGCCGATGCAGCCGCCCCGCTGAGCCGCCCGCCAGAGGGCACGCCCTACCTCGTCTTGAGGCTCCTCGCCGAAGCCCCCGCGGTAGCCAGCGAAGCCGCGGAACCACTCGGCCAGGCCGCCCCACCGCTGCTCGGGCGGCGTGTCTTTGAACTGGCGGTACAGGTTAACGCGCCCCGGCTTATGGGCGCCACCGGTGAAGGGGCTGTAGTAGTAGCCCAAGGAGTAAGAAAAGAACTGCGCCCCTTCTAGCCCCTTGGCGATGGCCTCCTCCTCGCTGTCGAAGCAGGAGAGGACCGAGAGCACCGCCAGGGCAGGGTTGATGGCCTTGCCGATGGGGAAGCACTCCTCACGGATGAGGCGATAGTACTCCGTCACCCGCTCCCTCGCCTCATCGGCCGTCTCGAAGCTGAACCCGAGGGAGCCGATGCCAAGCCGTGCCGCCACCATGGTGGTCTCGCGACGGGAGGCAGCCACCCACACCGGGGGATGGGGCTTCTGCAGGGGCTTGGGGATAACGTTGCGAGCGGGCATGGCGAAGTAAGTGCCCTCGTAACCTGGATAGGGCACCTCCGTCATCATACGCAGGCACTCGCGGGTGGCTTCCTCCCACATGGCCTTCTTCTCCTCTCGCCGCACCCCAAAGCCCCCCATCTCCATCTCCGAGGAGGACTCGCCAGTGCCGAACTCCACCCTCCCATCGGAGACCAGGTCCAGCATGGCGATGCGCTCAGCCACCCGCGCCGGATGGTTATAGGGCGGGGGCATAAGGACGATGCCATGGCCTAGGCGTATGTTCTTGGTGCGCTGGCTGGCCGCCGCCAGGAACACCTCCGGCGCCGACGAGTGAGAGTACTCTTCAAGGAAGTGGTGCTCGACGATAAAGATGTAATCGAAGCCCAGCTTGTCCGCCAGCTCGATCTGCTCCAGCGCCTCCTTAACGATGCGATGCTCCTGGTCATCATGCCACTGGTCGGCATCGTAGGGCTTGGGGAGCTGCAGCTCGTAGAAAAGACCAAATTTCATGCCTCGCGCCTCCGTAATAGGCCTGCCCGCTGCGCTCATGCGCGTTCAGGCTAAGTGCAAGCGATTATACAGCGCATCCTTGCCACGAGACAAGGCGCCTTCCCAGGGCATCTACACCCGTACGATGACCCAGGCGGGCCTAGAAGGACTAGCCGGCTTCACCCCTTGGCTGAAAGGGGTGGTCCGTGACCTTGCGCCAGAGGATCCCCATGCTATCTTGAAAAAAGGAGAAGGACAGCCCAACCCCCTAGCGAGGCAGCTGTGATGACCGTGAGTCTTAAGCGCGCTATCTTCATGGCGACGGTGCTGGTGGCCTCTGCCATCCTCTGGGCCAGCTGCCGGGAGTCGGTCCCCGCCTCGCCAACGCCGTCCCGGCCCACCCAGCCGGGACCGCTTACCGATTTCATGGGCCGGCGTGTGCAGCTCCCGCCGACGCCAGAGCGGGTGGCAGCCATCAGCCCCACCACCATAGAGCTGCTCTACTTGGTAGGCGGCAAGTCCATCGTCAGGACGGAAGGGGCCACCTACCCGCCTGAGGCAGCGGAGCTCCCAAGCATCGGCCCGTCTTACTCGCCCAGCTTGGAGCGCCTCGCCTCCCATAACCCCGACCTCATCCTGGCGGACAGCGTCTTGCAACGTGGCCTGGTCCAAAGGTTGGAGACGCTAGGTGTGCCAGTGGTGATGGTGGGCATCGAGCGGGTGGAGGACGTCCCCCGCGCCCTGCGGCTAGTGGGTCAGGCCATTGGTCATCGCGACGCCGGCGAGGAGGCAGCCACCAGCCTGGAAAGGGAGTTGGAGCCACTGCGGGGCAGCTTGGCGGGCAAGAGACTGCGGGTGCTGGCCGTCATCGCCGATGCCCAGGGTAACATCTATGCTGCCCGCAGCGATGCGTATGTGGGCTCCATCGTCCAGTTCCTGGGGGCCCAGAACGTGGCTGCTGAGCTACCCCAGACGGGCCCCTTCCCTGGGTTCTCCCAAATAAGCGCCGAGACGGCCAGTAACCTCGACCCCGACGTGGTGCTGACCATCACCCCAGCGCCCCCACCGGCGCCGCGGCTGTCCCAGCTCCTCTCCCGCTTGCCGGGGTTTGGGGGTTTGAGGGCGGTGCGCTCAGGCCGGGTGGTGGAGCTGGACCCTGTCCTATTCCTTCAAGCGCCCGGGCCTCGGGTGGTGGAGGCGGCCAAGCAATTAAAACAGGCCCTGGAGGGGGCGCCATAAGGGTGAGGCCACGGGTGGTGGCCACAGGGGCCACACGTATCTGGCTCTATTCGACTCTCGCCGGGCTATCGGTGGCCGCCTTCGCCCTGGAGCTCTGTTTGGGGGCCCTGCCCCTATCGCCTGGGCGGGTGTGGGCGGGCATCTTGGGCGACGACGCCCTAGCCCGCCAATTGGTGGTGGAGCTACGGCTCCCCCGGGCGGTGCTGGCTATCCTAACGGGGGCATCCCTGGCAGCGGCCGCCTCGATGTTGCAGGGAGCCACCGGTAACCCGCTGGCCGATCCCCACCTCATGGGCGTATCCGGGGGGGCACTGTTGGCCTCGGCAGCGATGGCCGTGGCCGCCCTGGACTTAGGCCCAGCTGTGGCTATGGCCCTAGGCACCATGGGCGCCCTGCTGGGGGCAGCGCTGCCAACAGTCCTGGCTGGCCGTGGCATCGTCTCCGGCGCAGGGATAGCCCTTATCGGGGTAGGGCTGAGCTACCTATGGGCGGTGCTGGTGTTGGCCTTGCTCACATCAGCTGGATTCCTAGCTGCCCCTTCCCTCGCCTTCCTAGGCGGCTCCCTCGCCGGCAGGGGATGGGACGAGGCGGTGGTCCTGGCCATTTACCTGGCAGCCGCCTTGGCGGCAGTACCCTTCTTGGTGCGGCCCCTGGATGCCCTGGCCCTGGGCGATGAGGTGGCCCGCTCGTTGGGGTTCTCCCCCGCCCTCACCAGGGGGGCGGCCGTGGCCGCGGCCGCCCTATTGGTGGGGCCAGCCACCTGGGTGGTGGGGGCCGTGCCGCTGTTGGGGCTAGCCTGCGCCCAGGGGGCGCGACGTCTGTGGCGAAATAGCTACGCCTCCCTGGTGCCAGGTTCGGCCTTGTTAGGTGCTATCCTAGTCCTGGCAGCCGATGTCCTCTCTCGCTCCGTCCTGCCGGGAGCGGAGATGCCTCTGGGCACGGTGACGGCTTCCGTGGGCCTGCCCGTTCTGGCTTGGGTAGCGTGGAGGGCGACATGGCGGACAACCCCATACTGACAATCCGTGGCCTCGAGGTCTCGTGGTGTGGCAGGGCCGTTCTGTGCTTGGACGAGCTGGACCTCTGGCCAGGGGAGCTGGTGGGCATCGTCGGGCCCAATGGCGCCGGCAAGACGACCCTCCTGCGGGCCCTGGCCGGGATCGTCCGGCCCCAGCGAGGAACCATCCTCCTAGAGGGCAGGAGCCTACAATCTCTTTCGGTCCGTGAGATCGCCCGAGAGATAGGCTATCTACCTCAGGTGCGCTCCTCCCATGAAGACCTGACGGTGGAGGAGCTGGTGAGAAGAGGCCTTCTGCCTTTGGGACATCTGCCCTCCCATATAGCGTCCCAGGCCGTGAACGAGGCCCTGGAACTGTGTGAGCTGCAGGGGCTGGACCACCAGCGGCTCTCAGCCATCTCCGGCGGCGAGAGCCAGCGGGCCTGGCTCGCCTTCGTCCTGGTCAGGCGCCCCAGGGTTTTGTTGCTGGACGAACCCACCTCCCACCTGGACTACCGCCACCAGATGGAGGTGTTGGAGCTCCTCCGACGGCTCTGCCAGCAGGGCACCGCCGTGGCCGTGGCCATTCACGACCTCTGGCTGGCATCCCGCCACTGCCATCGTCTGGTGGTTCTCCACCAAGGGCGGTGCGCCGCCGTGGGGCCGCCAGAGGAGCTGCTGACCCCGCAGCTCCTGCAGGCCGTCTTCGGGGTGGAGGCGACGGTGGCCCACCTCCCCGACGGCAGCAGAGTCTGCTTTCCCATCTCCTCCGTCCCAGGGCATGGGGAGCTCGTGGACGAGAGTCATGGCAGACGGTGCCCCGAAAGGGCGTGAGCATGTGGTACTGCCCCAGCTGGGGACCGCGTTTCCCCATCCCTGCAGATGTGCTATGGTAATGGTGCCCGTGTGTTCTGCCATCCCCCTTCTTGGAGGTAGACGGTGAAGATCCACGAGTACCAGGCCAAGAAGCTGCTGGAACAGTATGGCGTCCCTGTGCCACGAGGTCGCGCGGCCAGCTCGCCAGAGGAGGCGGCTGATATCGCCAGGGAGCTCGACATCCCCGTGGCTGTCAAGGCCCAGATCCACGCCGGGGGTCGGGGAAAGGCCGGGGGCATCCGCCTGGCCAACACACCCGCCGAGGCCTATGAGGCGGCCGTCCAGATGCTGGGCCGCCGCCTGGTAACCCACCAGACAGGGCCCGAGGGACGCCTCGTACGCATGGTGCTGGTGGAGGAGGCCCTGCGCCCCGCGCGCGAGCTCTACCTGAGCGTGGTCCTTGACAACTCCTTAGCCATGCCCCTCCTTATGGCCTCCGATGCCGGGGGGGTGGACATAGAGGAGGTAGCCGCCCAGAGCCCAGAGCGCATCCACCGCTTGCCGGTGGACCCGGCCGTGGGCTTCCAGCCCTTCATGGGCCGCCAACTAGGCCTCGCCATAGGCCTCCGTGGCGACGCCCTCAAGGAAGCGGTAACGGCCATGGCCGGCATGTACCGGCTTTTCATCGAGAAGGACTGCTCCCTGGTGGAGGTCAACCCCCTGGTGGTCACCGAGGAGGGACGCCTCCTAGCCGCTGACGCCAAGGTGAACTTCGATGACAACGCTCTCTTCCGCCACCCTGATGTGGCCGCCCTCAGGGACCCCCACGAGGAAGACCCCCTAGAGGTGCAAGCCCAGCAGATGGGCATCAGCAACTACGTCCGCCTCTCCGGCGATATCGGCTGCGTGGTCAACGGGGCCGGGCTGGCCATGGCCACCATGGACGCTATCAAGCTGGCGGGGGGAGAACCCGCCAACTTCCTGGACATCGGTACCGTTAATAACGTAGAGCGGGTGGTCAACTCCTTCCGCATCCTCACCTCCGACGAGCGGGTGCGGGCCATCCTTATCAACATCTTCGGTGGCATGGCCCGGGTGGACGTCATCGCCGAGGGGATTGTGCGCGCCTTTCAGGAGATGGACGTGAGGGTGCCGGTGGTGGTGCGCCTGGCCGGCACCAACCTGGAGGCCGGGGAGAGGATCCTCGCCCAATCGGGCCTCCCCGTCATTCGGGCTCGCCACCTGGGGGAGGCAGCCCAGAAGGCGGTGGCAGCCGCCCGCGGCGCTTTGACCTGAGGAGATGGCCTCGCAACCTCGCAGCGGGCCGCGACAAGCCCAAGGGTGAAGGAGGAGGAAGGCATGAGCATCCTGGTGGACCGCAACACCAAGGTGGTGGTGCAGGGAATCACGGGAAGGGAAGGCTCTTTTCAGACCCGCCGCTGCATCGAGTACGGGACCAAGGTAGTGGCCGGCGTGACCCCTGGCCGCGGCGGCGAGATGATGGACAACGTGCCCATCTTCGATACTGTGAGAGAGGCGGTGTCCCAAACGGGCGCCAACTGCGCCCTCATCTTCGTGCCTGCCCCGGCCGCTGCCGACGCCATCCTGGAAGCTGCCTACTGCGAGATTCCCCTCATTGTCTGCATCACGGAGGGGATCCCGGTCCTGGACATGGTGCGGGTGCGCCGTTTCCTGCGCGGCTCGGGTATCCGCCTCATCGGCCCCAACTGTCCAGGGGTCATCACCCCTGGCCAGGCACGGGTGGGCATAATGCCTGGGGATGTGTTCATGCCCGGGCCGGTAGGAGTCGTCTCTCGCTCCGGCACCCTGGTCTATGAGGCGGTGGCCCAGCTTACGGCCCTGGGTATAGGGCAGAGCACCTGCGTAGGTGTGGGGGGCGATCCCGTCATGGGCACCACCCCTGTGGAGGCCATGCGCCTCTTCGCCCAGGACCCGGAGACCAAGGCCATAATTCTGGTGGGCGAGATCGGAGGCACCTTCGAGCAAGAGGCAGCGGAGTTCATCGCATCGGGCCTGGAGAAGCCGGTCATCGCCTTCGTGGCCGGCGCCACCGCCCCCCCGGGGCGACGCATGGGCCATGCCGGGGCCATCATCGTGGGGGAGGCGGGCACGGCTCAAGCCAAGAAGCAAGCCCTGGCCCAGGCGGGGGCAGTGGTGGTGGATAGCCCCGCTGACATCGGCATCACCACCAAGCGTGTCCTCCAGGAGCGGGGCATCATTTGAGAAGTTAGAGATGGTGTAACTTGTCTATGCCCTACTGAGGCGATAGACTGGAACGGAGGGGCAGATATGGCCTACAAGATCCTGGACTGGTGCATAGGGTGCACGGCCTGCACCAAGCGGTGCCCCACGGAGGCTATCTCTGGGCAGCGCAACAAGCTCCATGTCATCGACCCCAATAAGTGCATCGACTGCGGCGCCTGTGGCGTGGTTTGCCCCGTGGAGTGCATAGCTGACGAGGAGGGAGACATCTGCAAGGGGTTCCCCCGGCGGGAGTGGCCGCGGGCGTACGTTATCGAGGAGAACTGCATCGGCTCCGGATGTGAGCAATGCATCAACATCTGCCCCTTCGAGGCCTTATACCTGGACACCTCTGGCGAGCGGGTGAGCGACTTCTTCGGCGTAGCCACCGTCATCGAGCGAAGGTGCACAGGTTGCCGGCTTTGCGAAGACGTTTGCAACTGGGGGGCCATCTTCGTGGACCCGCCGCGGGAGGCCCTTAAGAAGAAGCTGTATGAGGTGGTAGAGGTGCCTCCTCGTAGGTAGCCTTGTAAAGGTGGCAAGATGCGCATCGCCATAACCGGCGTGACAGGCCTCGTTGGCTCCGCCTTGGCACCTGCTCTGGAAGCCCAGGGGCACCAGGTCATACGGCTGGTGCGGCGAACCCCCCGCCCTGAGGCCGGGGAATACTATTTCGACCCCATCATGGGGCGGATGGACTCCCGGGCGCTAGAAGGAGTGGACGCCATAATCCACCTAGCGGGGGAGAACATCGGCCAGCGGTGGACACGTCAGGTGAAGGAGCGCATTCGCCGTAGCCGGGTGGAGGGGGCAGCCATGTTGGTGCGGGCCATAAAGGAGGCCCCGCAGCGGCCCCGCGTCTTCATATCGGCTTCGGCTGTGGGCTACTACGGCCCTCGCGGCCATGAGCCCATCACCGAGGAGGCGGGAGCAGGACAAGGCTTCCTAGCCCAGGTATGCCAGGAGTGGGAGGCAGCCGCCATGGCCGCCTCTGAGATGGGGGTGCGGGTGGCCCTGGCGCGCCTGGGGGTGGTCTTAAGCGCCCGGGGCGGCGCCTTGGCCCGCCTTTTGCCTATATTCCGCCTAGGCCTGGGGGGGCCAGTGGGGAGCGGGCACCAGTACGTGAGCTGGGTGGCCATAGACGACGTGGTAGCCGCCTTTCTCTGGCTTCTGGAGAAGGAGGAGCTGGCGGGACCCTTCAACGTCACCGCACCTGAGCCGGTAACCTTCGCCGAGCTGGCACAAACTTTGGGCCGGGTGTTGAAGCGTCCTGCCTTCCTGCGTGTCCCAGGATTCCTTCTGCGTTTGGTCCTGGGAGAGATGGCCCAGGAGACCCTCCTCTCCGGTCAGCGTGCCCTGCCGAAGAGGTTGCTAACCTCCGGCTTCCAGTTCCGGTTCCCGCGGCTGGAGGAGGCTCTCCACCATCTGCTAAGTGGCAGCTAGGCCGCCTTGGCCTCTACCACTTGGTAGACGGCCTCTGTCTCCCGCGCCGCCTTCTCCCAGCTGAATTGAGAGGCACGCTTGAGCCCTCGCTGCACGAGATGGCGCCGCAACGACCCGTCCGTCAGCAGCCTGTGCATCGCCTCCGCCAGGGCCCGAGCATCGCGAGGCTCCACCACCAGGGCGGCGTCACCGGCCACCTCCGGCAGAGACCCAGCACTGCTGACGATGACAGGACACCCAGAGGCCATGGCCTCCAGCACGGGGAAGCCAAATCCCTCATAAAGGGAAGGAAAGACGAGGCACTCGGCGCCCGAATAATAGGCGGGGAGCTCTTCATCAGGCACCACGCCGGCGAAGATGACATCCCCGTCCAGCCCCAATTGGGCTATGACCTTGAGGGTGTGCTCCCGGAAGGGGGCCTCACCACCCCCCGCTGCCCCCACCTTTACTAGCTTGAGGTGGCGGAAACGCCTGTCCATACCCTTGAGGAGCTTGAAGGCCTTAAGAAGGGTGTTGAGGTTCTTGCGAGGATGCTCCGAGCCCACAAACAGGATGTAAGGCTCCTCCAGGGGCCTCTCTTCCACTGGCCGGAAAAGGTCATGGTCAACACCGTGATAAACGACGAAGATGCGGTCCTCGGGTATGCCTAAATGGCGCACCAGATCGCGCTTGGTGGTGTGCGAGATGGCGATGATGGCCGGAGCACGGCGAATCCCAGCGTAATCGAGTCTCAGATATATCTGGTCCCGCAGGTTGGGGCGGTGGATGAGGACGGTATGGCCCCTTAGGTCAAAGTACCGGATAAGATCATGAACGGTGATGACGTAGGGCCTCCCCAGGAAGAGGGCATAGCGACCCATATGGTGGTTGGGGAAGTGCACCGCATCCCCCAGCCGCTTGAGGGCGCACAAGAAGCGCATGTCCTCCCACAAACTGCGCAGGGAAGCACAGCTGAAAAGTGGCACGTTGAACTGCTCCGCCACCCGCTGGTAGATATCGGAGAAGACCTTGGGCACCCGCAGGTGCTGGGCCAACTTGCGGGAGTAAAGGTCCATGGACCCCCGACCTACGGTGACAACGAAAGTCACCCTCATCACCTCCTTAACCTTAGTGGCCTTGCCAAGGCACCCCGTCGTGCCTTCTCCCAAAAGAGGCCGGCCCGTTGTATGGCCTTCAACATGGTGAGAAGGAGGGCCGACTGCCCCACCAGGGGTAGATGACGCCAGGCCAGGCCGCGAGGCCAGATGTAGCCGTCCCGCCGCCGCACCAGACGAGAATAGGGGTTGGGCTCCTCTAGGGCGGCCAGGCTGCGGCCGTAACGGAAGTTGCGGGACACTATCTCCCTTAGGCTGGCCGGTTCCCGGTGGAACACCGCCTGCGGCAGGACTCCCACCTTGGAGGAGAGCCGCCGGGCCTCCAGATATATGATGGCATGGTCGTGGTGCACCACCCGCTCTCGTAACCCCTCGGGTATGGCGGCCATCGCCTCCAACAAGAGACGGCGACGGAAGAAGCGGGGCAGGACGGTGCCCTTAATAGGGTCCAGAGCCTTTTCGTCGAGATAGCAGTGAATGAGGCGGCGGTGGGCGGCAAAGAGCCTCTGCCAAAAGTTGCGCGGAGGTAGGGAGACCTCCTCCAGGACCAGCATGTCGTAGCCCCCTTCCTCCGCCAGAGCCACCGCCCTCTCTATGGTCCCCGGCGCCAACACCTGGTCGGCGTCCAGGAGGAGGACATACTCCCCACGGGCCATCTGGGCACCGGCGATGCGGGCAGCTAGCAGCCCGCCCTTCACCTCCACCACCGTAGCCCCATACGCCGCCGCCACCTCTTGCGTGCCGTCGCAGGACCCACCATCCACCACCAGCACCTCCACCGCCTTATATCCCTGCCGACGCACCGACTCCAAGCACCGCCCCAGAGTGGCCGCAGCGTTGCGGGTGGGGATGGCTACTGAGACTAAGCCATCCCTTGTTCTTGGCCTGACACCCGACGCTTCCTGAGGCTCTGTCCCTAAGCCAGAGGGGATGAGACACAAGGAAACATCACCACCCATCACACACGCCTCGCATCTCTGCTTAGGTAATTATAGCTCCTTTAAGCCCCGCTGACAAGTTATGAGGCCGAAACGTATGGCCGAAGGCGGGCCACAGCAGAGCGCAGACGCAGGAGGGTGCGCTCCCTGCCCACCAGCTCCATGCTCTGGAACAGAGGGGGAGAGACGGTGCGGCCTGTCACCGCCACCCGTAGGAGCATGAAGAAGTCCCCCGTCTTGAGGCCCAGCTTTTGGGCCATAGGGCGCAAAAGGGCCTCTAGGGCCTGGGCATCCCAGGAGGCCAAGGTCTCCAAGCCCTCGATGGCCGCCGCCAAAGCCCGCGCCGCCTCCTGGGGGGAGTCGGCGAACCGCTTGCCGAGGAGGTCCTGCAGGGAGAACTCCACCTCCCCAGGCAGGAAGAGGAAGGCAGCCATCTCCACGGCCTCGGCCAGGGTACGGATGCGCTCCTGCAGGAGGGGTATAGCGCGCAGGAGGAGCTCATCGTCCACAGGGCCTAGGGCACGGGCCAGGTATGGCTTAAGGCGTTGTGCCAGCTCCCGGGGGGGCAAGGAGCGGATGTAGACGCCGTTCATCCAGTCCAGCTTCTCGCGATTGAAAATGGCCGGGCTGGGGGAGACCCGGTCCAGATCGAAATGGCGGATGAAGGTTTCCCGAGAGATGATCTCGGTATGGTCGTCCAGGGACCAGCCCAAGAGGCCTAGGAAGTTGAAGAGAGCCTCTGGCAGGTAGCCCCGCTCCCGCAGCTCCCGCACGGAGGTGTCACCGTGGCGCTTGGAGAGCTTGGCACGGTCCGGGCCCAAGATGATAGGGAGGTGGGCGAACTGGGGGGGATCCCAACCGAAGGCCTCATACAGCAATACGTGCCTGGGGGTGGAGGGGATCCACTCCTCCCCCCGCAAGACGTGGCTTACACGCATGAAGTGATCGTCCACCACGCTGGCCAGGTGGTAGACGGGATAACCATCGGACTTCAGGAGCACGAAGTCGTCCAACGTCTCGTTGCGCACTGTAATCTGGCCGCGGATGAGGTCGCGGAAGGATGTCTCCCCAGAGAGGGGCGTCTTAAAGCGCACCACCGGCGTGATGCCACTGGCCTGCAGGGCCTGCCTCTCCTCTTGGCTCAGGTCTCGACAGTGGCGGTCGTAGCGAGGTGGTAGCCTCTTGCGCGCCATCTCCTGCCGCACCTGTTCCAGCCGCTCAGGGGAGCAGTAGCAGTAGTAGGCGTGGCCGGCATCCACCAGCAGACGCGCGTGACGCTGATAAAGCTCCAGGCGGCGAGACTGCACATACGGCCCAAAGGGCCCCACATCCCGCGATGGATCCTGAGGATCGGGGCCCTCATCCCACCGCAGCCCTAGCCAGAGGAGGGCGTCCATGATGGCCTCCACCGCCCCAGGCACCTGCCGCTCTCGGTCCGTGTCCTCTATGCGGAGGATGAAGACGCCCCCATGGTGACGAGCAAAAAGCCAGTTGAAGAGGGCAGTGCGCAGGTTGCCCACATGCGGCTCCCCGGTGGGAGAAGGAGGAAAACGAACCCTAACCGTCATGACCTATCCCCATTCTACCAGAGCAAGCAGCACCTCTTGCCTCCCCGCTCCCCCTTGCCCTTAAAATATTTCTTCGCATGTGGTGTGGAGGCGGAATGAAAAGGTGAGGTGATGAAGCGATGACAGATGAGCTGGCGGAGAGGGAGTCCCTGCGACGGCAGATGACGGAGCTGGCAGTGCGCCTAGCCCGCAACGAGCGGTGGGAGGAGGCCGTGCGCGTAAACGAGGCCATCGTGGCAGCCTTCCCCAATGACGTGGAGGCCCACAACCGCCTGGGCAAGGCCCTGCTGGAGCTGGGTCGCTATAAGGAGGCGCGGGAGGCCTATGCCAAAGCCTTGGAGATAGACCCTAACAACGTCATCGCCCGTCGCAACCTCTCCCGCTTGGCCATCCTGGAGTCCGAAGGGAGGCCAGAGGGGGCGAAACGGGCCCGCAAGCTCCCCCCTGACATGTTCATCGAGGAGACAGGCAAGACGGGCATCACCACCCTCCTGCGCCCCAACCGGGAGCTAGCAGCCCAGCTTTCGGCAGGCGATGAGGTGTTCCTGCGCCCCAAGGAGGACTCCCTGGTGGTGGAGTGGCCTGAGGGCCACTACCTGGGGGAGATAGAGCCGCGCCTGGCCCAGCGCCTCCTGCGCCTGATGCAAGGTGGCAATCGATATGTGGCGGCCGTAAGCCAGGTCACCGAGGCCGGCGACGTGCGGGTCTTCATCCGCGAGGTGTACCAGGACCCGAGCCAGGCGGGTAAGCTCTCCTTCCCGCCGGAGGCTGAAGGGGAGCCCTTCCGCCCCTATGTACGGCCTGCCCTCGTATACCATGCCGAGGGGAAGCCCATCCTGGACGAGGAGCTTCTGGAGGAGGCCGAGGAGGGGGAGTGGGAGCGGGCCCGCAACCGCCTGGCCGATGCCGAACAGCTGGGGCTGAGCCTGGAGGAGCTGACGGAGCCCGAGGACGAAGAGGCCCCCGACGACGAGCTGCTCTAGCCCCACCCTGATATCATGCAATTGGGATGGGAACCCTGGTGGTGGCACGGGGCCTCCGCAAATCCTTTGGCTCCGTAGTGGCTGTGGACGGCATCTCCTTCCAAGTGAAGGAAGGGGAGGTCTTTGGCATCCTAGGCCCTAATGGGGCTGGCAAGACCACCACCATCCGCATGGTGGCCGGTCTCTCCCCGCCCAGCGGCGGAGAGCTGCTGGTGGACGGCCTAGATGTGACCCGTCATGGCCGAAGGATAAGGTCTCGCCTCGGCCTGGTGCCTCAGCATGATAACCTGGACCCTGAGCTGACGGTACGCCAAAACCTCCTGGTCTACAGCCGCTACTTCGACCTGCCCCGAAAGTTGGCCGAGGAACGCATTGAGGATGTCCTCCATCTCTTCCACCTAAAGGAGCGGGAGAACGCCCGCATCGACTCCCTGTCCGGAGGGCTGCGGCGCCGGCTCATCATCGCCCGTGCCCTCATCAACGCCCCCCGTCTCCTCATCCTGGACGAGCCCACGGCTGGGCTGGACCCTCAGGCGCGACATCTAGTCTGGCAGAAGCTGCGGCAGCTACAGAGCCAGGGCATCACCATGCTCCTCACCACCCATTACATGGAGGAGGCCGAACAGCTGTGTGACCGCCTCATCATCCTCCACCAGGGGCGCATCTTGGCCGAGGGCACCCCAAGGGAGCTGATAGAGGCCTACGCCGGAAGAGAGGTGGTAGAGGTCCACTCTCCCACCCCCAAGGAGAGGACAGATCTGTGCGCCCTAGCTGCCCGCACCGGTGAGGTGGAGGTCGAGGAGACGGAGGACGTGGTCTACCTCTACCTGCGCCGCACCGATGGCCTTGACCCCTCGGCTATGCGGGGCCTGGGAATGCAGGTGGTGTACAGGCGGGCCAACTTAGAAGACGTCTTCTTGCGCCTGACGGGGAGGGGACTTGTGGAATGACCATAGCCCTGCCCAAACCAGAGGTATCCTACCGCGCCCTACGCATGTGGCAGCGCAATCGCGATGTCTTCCTAAACATCTGGTGGTCGGAGGCCATCTGGGGGCTGGTGGAGCCCGTGGTGACCCTGGTAGCCCTAGGGCTAGGGCTAGGAGGATTTGTGGAGCTGCAGGAGGCCGAGAGCTACCTGAAGTTCGTAGCTCCCGGGCTCCTGGCCGTTTACCCCATGTGGGCCGCCTCCGCTGAAGCTGGGTGGGGCTCCTACTTCCGCATGGAGAACCTGCGCACCTTCGATGCTGTCCTAGCCACCCCTCTCTCTGTGGACGATGTGACCACCGGCGAAATCATGTGGGCAGCCACCCGGGGTGTCATCTCCAGCGTCTACATCCTCGTGGTTATTACTGCCTTCAACGCCGTGGAGTCGGCGTGGGCCGTCCTGGTGCCAGCCATAGCCGTGGCAGCTGGGGCCCTGTTCGGGTCTGTGGCCCTCTGTTACACAGCGGTAGCTCGCTCCATCAGCTCTCTCAATTACTTCTTCGCTGTTTATATCACCCCCCAGTTCTGGCTTTCGGGGGCCTTCTTCCCCCTGGAACAGTTGCCAGAATGGGTCCAGAAAGTGGCCTGGTGGGTGCCAGCGGCCCACGTGGCCCACATCCATCGGGCCCTGGTGGCGGGCCAGGTGAGCTGGGAGGTGGTCTGGGACCTGGCCTGGGTATGCGTAGTCGCCCTGCTGTTTTACTGCCTAGCCCTGGCCCTGATGAGGCGACGTCTTATCCGCTGAGGAGGAGCGATGAGGTTAAAGCCCCGCATAGGCATCCCCCTGTGGCGAGCGCCGGCGGGGGAGCGGTTCCGCCACTATGAGGAGAGCGTATCCCAGGCCGGCGGCGAACCTGTGCGCCTGCCCCCAGGACAGGGGCTGGCCGGGATGCACGGCCTCCTCATTACTGGCGGTGTGGATGTGGACCCCGCCCTCTATGGGCAGCCCCGTCACCCCCGCACCCAGCCCCCCAATCGGGAGCGAGACCGCCATGAGCTATCCCTTCTGCACGAGGCCCTGCGTCGGGGTATCCCCATCCTGGGCATCTGTCGGGGGCATCAGTTGCTGAACGTGGCCCTAGGGGGAAGGCTTTTGCAGCATGTAGAGGGTCATGAGGCAGAGGAGGGAGGGGCCTCGTCCTGGCACCTGGTGATGCTGACTGAAGGGCTCCTCTCGGCCCTCTACGGAACCCAGTCCCTCTTGGTCAACTCCCGACATCATCAGGCGGTGCCCATCGAAGGACTGGCCCCTGGGCTACGACCTCTGGCCCTTTCCCCCGATGGGCTGGTGGAGGCCATGCAACTGGAGGGACATCCCTGGGCCGTGGGCGTGCAGTGGCATCCCGAGAGGCCCGAGATGCGAGCCGGGGAGGCCCATGCCGCCCCCCTCTTCCGAGCTTTTGTGGCCGCCTGCGCCACCGTGGCCGAGGACGTTGGACTCCCCCCTCCTTAGCCCTTATGATGGAGTCGTAGGAGAACACTTCGGCCACCCGAGGAGCCCATGACCCTGGAGCGCATCGCCCGCGAGATAAGGCCTGTACGCATCGAGGACGAGATGCGGGCAGCCTATCTCGACTACGCCATGAGCGTCATCGTCTCTAGGGCCTTGCCCGATGTGCGCGATGGCCTCAAGCCCGTGCAGAGACGCATCCTATACGTCATGTGGGAACTGGGACTTCGCCCTGGCCAGCCCTTCAAGAAGAGCGCCCGCATCGTGGGCGAGGTATTGGGCAAGTACCACCCTCATGGTGATGACCCGGTATACGAGTCCATGGTGCGCATGGCTCAGCCCTTCACCATGCGTTACCCCCTGGTGGACGGACAGGGCAACTTCGGCTCCATCGACGATGACCCTCCCGCCGCTATGCGCTATACGGAGGCCCGCCTCGCCCCCATCGCCGAGGAGATGCTGGCGGACATAGAGCGGGAGACGGTAGACTTCGTCCCTAACTTCGATGACACTCTCAGGGAGCCCACTGTGCTGCCCACACGCCTGCCCAACCTCCTGGTCAACGGGGCCTCGGGCATCGCTGTGGGCATGGCTACAGACATACCCCCCCATAACCTGGGCGAGATCTGTGACGCTGTGGCCTACCTCATCGACCACCCCGACGCCACCACCGAGGAGCTGGCCCGCATCGTGCGCGGCCCTGACTTCCCCACAGGGGGCATCGTCTTCCGCTACGAGAAGGTGAAGGCCATCGCTAGCGATGGCCATCGAGTGGAGCGTCGGGAAGACGCCATAGCTCGCGCCTACGCTGAGGGGCGTGGGCGCATAGTGATGCAGGCCCGCGCCCGCATCGAGCCCGCAGCCCGCGGCCACCAGATCGTCATCACCGAGCTACCCTACCGGGTGGCCAAAGCCGCCCTGGTGGCCCGCATCGCCGAGCTGGCCCGCGACCGCCGCATCGAGGGCATCGCCGACGTGCGCGACGAATCGGACCGGGAGGGCCTGCGCATCGTGGTGGAGGTCAAGAGGGATGCCAATCCCCGACAGGTGCTGGCCGCCCTATACAAGCACACCCCCATGCAGATGGCCTATAACGTCAACATGCTGGCCCTGGTGGGAGGCCAGCCCCGCACCGTAGGCCTCAAGGGCATGCTCACCGCCTTCGTGGAGCACCGGCGGGAGGTGGTGCGCCGTCGTGCCCAGTTCGACCTAGCGCGGGCCCAGGAGCGGGAGCACATCCTGCAGGGGCTTCTGCGCGCCCTAGACCACCTGGACCAGGCCATCCGCACCATCAGGGAGGCCCCCTCGGCCGATGAGGCCCGCAGCCGCCTTATGGCTCCCCCCTTCCATCTCTCGGAGCGGCAAGCCCAGGCCGTCCTGGACATGCAGTTGCGGCGCTTGGCGCGGCTGGAACGGGAGAAACTACGCCAAGAGTATGAGGAGGTCGTCAAGGAGATCGCCTACCTGGAAGACCTCCTAGCCAACCCCCGCAAGGTGGACCACATCATCCAGGAGGAGATGCGAGAGCTGAAAAAGCGGTATGGCGACCCCCGCCGCACCCTCATCCTGGAGCAGGAACCGGAGGAGATGAGCGAAGAGGAGCTGCTGCCCCGCCAGACGGTGGTGGTGGTCCTCTCCGCCAGGGGGTACATAAAGCGAGTCCCCCTCTCCTCCTATCGGGCCCAGAGGCGCGGTGGGAAGGGCGTCACCTCCATGCGCACACGAGAGGACGATGCCCTAGCCCACCTAGTGGTGGCCGAGACCCATGACGATATCTTCTTCCTCACCGACCGCGGCCGCTGCTTCCAGGTGCGAGCATATGAGGTGCCCGAGGAGGGGCGCCATGGCCGCGGCCAAGCCCTGATAAACCTCCTGGGCCTAGACCAGGGAGAGAGGGTGACCGCCGTGGTCCGCCATCCCCAAGACGCCGACCACGACTACCTAGTCCTAGCCACCAGGTTGGGAGAGGTCAAGCGCACGCCCCTCACGGCCCTGTCCGCTGCCGGGCGCCGGGGCATCGTGGTCATGGACTTGGAGCCTGGGGATAGCCTGGTCTCGGCCCGCCTCGCCCACGATGGCCAGGAGGTGATCCTGGTCACCGCCCAAGGCAAGGCCCTACGCTTCCCAGTAGAGCAACTGCGCCTGGCCTCCCGTAAATCTGGAGGGGTAAGGGGCATCCGACTAGCCCCGGGGGACGAGGTGGTGGCCATGGAGGTGGTGGAACAGGGAGGGGAGCTGTTGGTGCTCAGCGCCCGTGGCTATGGCAAACGCACTCCTATTGCCCATTATCCCACTCACCACCGCGGGGGGCAGGGGGTCATCACCTATAAGACTGGGCCCCGCACCGGCCCCCTGGCCACCGCCCGCCTAGTCTTCCCCAACGACCAGCTAGTCATCCTCTCCCAAGACGGGGTCGCCCTGCGCACATCAGTGGCCGATGTGCCCCTGCAGGGGCGCTCCACCCAGGGCGTGAAGGTCATGGAGCTCTCCCCTCAGGACCGAGTGGTGGGCATGGCGGTGGTGCCCATGGACAGAGGGGAAATTTGAGCTAGAGGCATGATATCATGACTTCTGGCCTGGTGAGGTGAGAAGATGCGCCTGAACGAGGAGCTGTTCCACGAGATGGAGCGATTCCGGGAGAGAATGGAGCGCACCTGGCAGCAGCTCATGGGCACCACCACACCCACCCGCTTCTGCCCCCCCATCTTCGAGCCTCCAGCCGACATATATGAGACGGATGACGCAGTGGTGGTGGTCCTGGAGGTGGCGGGCATCCGCGACCAAGAGGTGGAGCTAGCTTTGGACGGCCGCTCCCTAACCGTGCGGGGGGAGAGGGAGATGCCCAAGGGACCTCCGGGCCGCATCTATTATCAAGTGGAGGTCTGCTATGGCGCATTCCAGCGTCAGCTCGCCCTCCCCACCGATGTGGACCCAGAGAGAGTAGAGGTGAAATACAACGACGGCTTCCTGGCGATCACCCTGCCGAAGGTGCATCGCAAGGCCACCAGGCATATGCGTATCGTGACCCACTAAGGGACGGGGGAGAGGTGGAGTCGACAGAGGTCACGTCTCGTCGGGCAGCGGTGAAGGTGCCCGAGGTGATCCCCATCATCGCCAGCGGGCCCAATGTCCTTTTCCCTTCCCAGATGGTGCCGGTGGTGGCCACCGAGCCACCAGAGGTCCAGGCCATCGACGACGCCATCAACGTGGGCAAGGTGGTGGGCATCTTCGCCCAGCGCCCCCAAGACGGCCAGTACCGAGGGGAGATCTACCAGATTGGGACGGCCGCCATCATCGCCCGCATGGCCAAGACCCCCGAGGGGGCGGTTCATGCCATCCTGCAAGGGATGGCCCGGGTGCGCCTCCTGTCCCTGGAGCAGAGGGAGCCATGGCTGAAGGGCCGGGTGGAGGTGCTGGCGGAGCCAGGGGAACGCTCCATAGAGGTGGAGGCCTTACAACGACAAGTCCTCCAGCTCTTCCAACGGGCGGTGCACATGTCAGATCAGGTGCCCAAGGAGCTGGCCCTCATGGCGGCGGGCATCGTGGAGCCGGGCGCTCTGGCCGACTTCGTGGCCGCCAACCTCCCTCTGCGGCCTGAAGAGCGGCAGGAGGTGTTGGAGGCCCTGGACCTGCGGGAGCGTCTCTCTCTCGTACTCCGCCTCCTGGGGCACGAGCTGGAGGTGCTGGAGGTGACCACTCAGATTCAGCAGAAGGTGCGCTCGGAGCTGGAGCGCCGCCAGCGGGAGGTCATCCTGAGGGAGCAGTTGCGGGCCATCCAGCGGGAGCTGGGGGAGGGGGAGCTGCCACCGGAGCTGGTGGAGCTGAAAGAGCGCCTTGATGGCGCCCACCTGCCGGAGGTGGCCCGCCGTGAGGCGGAGCGGGAGCTGGAGCGGCTGCGCATCATCCCTCCCCAGTCCCCCGAGTACCAAGTGGCTCGCACCTATCTAGAGTGGCTGGCCGACCTCCCTTGGGACCGCCGCACGGATGACACCCTAGACATAGCTCGTGCCCGCCAGATCTTAGATGAAGACCACGCCGACCTGGAGCAGGTGAAGGAGCGCATCTTGGGCTACCTGGCGGTGCGTAAGCTCAAGGGTTGGGAAACGCGGTCGCCCATTCTCTGCTTCGTGGGGCCACCGGGCGTGGGCAAGACATCCCTAGGGCAGTCCATCGCCAGGGCCCTGGGGCGAAGGTTCGTGCGTATATCCCTAGGTGGGGTGCGGGACGAGGCCGAGATCCGTGGCCACCGCCGCACCTACGTCGGCGCCTTGCCTGGGCGCATCATCCAGGAGATAAGGCGGGCCGGCACCAACAACCCCCTCTTCATGTTGGACGAGGTGGATAAGCTAGGCCTGGACTTCCGGGGCGACCCAGCAGCCGCCCTCCTAGAGGTGCTGGACCCCGCTCAGAACCATGCCTTCGTGGATCACTATTTGAACGTCCCCTTCGACCTCTCCCAGGTCTTCTTCATCACCACCGCCAATGTGGTGGATACCATACCGCCAGCCTTGCGGGACCGCATGGAGATCATCGAGATCCCTGGCTACACCGAGGGACAGAAGCTGGAGATAGCCCGCCGCTACCTCCTCCCACGCCAGCTGCAAGAGAACGGCATCCCTGAGGGAATGCTAGAGGTATCGGATGAGGCCATGCTGGAACTCATCCGCTCCTATACCCGCGAGGCTGGGGTTAGGCAGCTGGAGCGGGAGCTAGGGGCCATATGCCGCCGTGTGGCACAGCGCATCGCCGAGGGGCGCGGGGAGCCAGTGGTGGTCACCGCCGCTTCCCTAAAGGAGTTTTTGGGGCCACCCCGCTACCGCTGGCAGATGGCTGAGGAAGAGGACGAGGTGGGGGTGGCCACAGGCATGGCCGCCACCCCCTTTGGAGGCGACATCCTCTATGTGGAGGCCACCGTGGTCCCCGGCAAGGGCCGCCTCATCCTCACCGGCAAGCTGGGAGAGGTGATGCAAGAGTCGGGGCAGGCGGCCCTGACGTACGCTCGCAGCCGCGCCCAGGCCCTAGGCGTCGACCCCGCCTTCTTCGAGAGACACGACGTGCACATCCACGTGCCGGCAGGGGCCATCCCTAAGGATGGGCCATCGGCGGGCATCACCATGGCTACCGCCCTGGTGTCGGCCATCACAAAGCGCCCCGTGCGTAAGGGGATAGCCATGACGGGGGAGATAACCTTGCGGGGCCGGGTGTTGCCCGTAGGGGCCATAAGGGACAAGGTGCTGGCCGCCCACCGCGCTGGCATCCGTCGTGTCATCATCCCCCGAGACAACCAGCAGGACCTCCAAGAGGTGCCGGCGGAGGTGAGGCAGCAGATGGAAGTGTTGCTGGTGTCCCATATGGACGAGGTCCTGGCAGCCGCCCTCCACCCTGAGGCGCAGGGAGAGCCGGCGCCGGCGGCCGGCACCCTTTAAGGCGTGGGCATGTGGGATGACCTGGCCCGCGCCCTGGTATCCTTCTTTGCTATCATCGACCCCTTAGGCAACGTCCTCGTCTTTCACTTGCTGACGCAGGGGATGGACAGAAGGCAAAAGGCCACCGTGGCCACAGCCGCCGTAGCGGCCGCTTTCGCGCTAGTGGTGGTCTTCAGCCTTAGCGGCGTAGAGGTCCTGGACTTCCTTGGCATATCCCCCTCCAGCTTCCAGGTGGCGGCGGGCGTCCTTCTGGTCTTGCCAGCCTACCGCATGGTGGAAAGAGGAGAGGGCATCGAGGTGCGAGCCGCCAACGGGGAGGAGGCCATGATAGGGATAGCCTTGGTGCCCTTGGCCACCCCCCTTCTGGTGGGGCCCGGCGCCCTGGCAGCCACCGTCTCCTTCTCCCAGAGCATGGGGCCAGAGGTGCCCGTTATAGGAGCGGGGGCCGTGTTAGCCGCCTCCTGGGCCGCCTTTATGGGCTCAGACCTCATCTTCCGCCTCCTCGGGGAGGCCGCCCTACGGTTGCTCACCCGGCTGGTGGGCATCCTTCTTATGGCTATCGCCGTGGACTTCATATTGGAGGGGGCCAGCACATTCATCTAGAATGACGTGTGCAGGGTGTGGCCATGACCACCAGCTGGGGACAGACACTGGACGAGAAAGGGGAGTCCAAGAAGCGCTGGGCAGCCCTTCTCTCTGTGCTGGTGACCCTATCGATGCTGTTGGTGGAGATAGGTGTTTACCTGCTCACCGGGTCCTTGGCCGTCCTAGGTGACGCTGCCCACTCCCTCAACGACTTGGCAGCTGCTCTCCTCTCCTACTGGGGGGTGTCCATGGCCGCTAGGCCGCCTGATGCCAACCACCATTACGGCCATGCCAAGTTCGAGAACTTCTCATCCCTTCTGCAGATGGGCCTGCTGGCGATGCTAGCCTTAGGCATCATGGTGGAGGTGGGCCTGAAGTTGGCTCTGGGCTACGAGGTGAGGATGCCCCTTTTGGGGCTGGCGGTCATCGCCCTCACCATGGTGGTGGACTTCGCCATGTCCAGGTATCTGCAGAGGGTGGCCATGACCTATAGCTCTTATGCCCTGGAGGCCGACGCCGCCCACTTCGCCACCGACCTCTGGGCCAAGACGGCCGCCATGGCTGGACTGCTTGGGGCGAGCGTGGGCATGCCATGGCTGGACCCTGCCGGGGCCCTGGTGGTGGCCTCCCTCATGCTTTTCATCGTGGTGAGGCTGGGTTGGCGGGCCAGCCATGGCCTCCTGGACGCCGCACCTGCGGTGGCTGTGGAGGTGGCGGTTCACCGTATCATCCAGGAGGAGGCCAAGGGCGCCCGCTATCACTCCCTGCGCATGCGCCAGGCCGGGCGCTGGATCTGCCTAGACGTGGCCCTGGACATCCCGGGCGACGCCTCCCTAAAGGAGGCCCATGAGTTGGCCTGTCGCATTTCACAGCGCATCCGAAGGGAGCTGCCCCAGGTGCAGGATGCCGTGGTATACGTAGAGCCGGAAGGCCACCATCGAGACTGCCCTAACGGCCCAGGGACAGGCGCTGGATAAGCCAACGGGGCAGCCCTGCCTCCACCATAAGCCGCTGCGTAGCCGCAATGTCATATTCCACACGGTGGATGGTGATGGTCCCTTCATCTACATCGTATACAGCGTAGCAGGCACGAGGGTCCCCATCGCGGGGCTGGCCAACGCCCCCCGGGTTGATGACCAAACGCCGTGAGGGGTCCAAACGCACGGTGGCCCCGTCCTCCAGGTAGAAGAGCTCACATCCGTGGGGGTAACGCCCATCCTCCACCACCAGTGTGGGGATGTGGGTATGGCCCACCAGGCTGAAGGGCGTCTGCTGACGGCGCAGATGGGCCTGGGCCGCTTCATAAGAGTAGAGATACTCCCATACGGGCCACCGTAAGGTGCCGTGAACCATGGTGAAATCCCCCTCCTTCACCACCTGGGGGAGGCTGGAGATGTATCCACGATCGGCCTCCCCCAGCTGGCGAGCGGTCCAGCGGGCAGCAGCAGCGGCATCCGGGTTGAAGTCCTCGGTGGAGAGCTGGCCGATGGCTGCCAGGTCATGGTTGCCCACCACGCATATGGACGCCATCTCCCGCAGGCGAGCCAGACACTCCCTGGGCTGAGGGCCGTAGCCCACCATGTCCCCCAGACACCATATGGCGTCCAGGGCCTTCCTCTGCTCCGCATCCCGGAGGACGGCCTCCAGGGCGGCCAAATTAGCATGGACATCGGAGATGATGGCAATGCGCATCCGCCCCACCATGATACATAGCTGAGAGGGGCTGGGCCACCTCCCTCCCTCATGGCAGCGGTGAGATAATGACAAGCGGTGGAAGTCCGGGAGATAGGCGAGTTGGGGCTCATCGAGAGGCTCATGCGGGCCCTGGCGAAGGGCCATCCGCGACTCCTGGTGGGCATTGGGGACGACGCCGCCGTCTGGCGAGCAGAAGGGCGATTCCTCCTCTTCACCATCGATAGCCTGGTCTCGGGCGTTCACTTCCTGCCCGGACGCCATCCGTGGGAGGACGTGGGATGGAAGGCCCTGGCCGTCAACATCAGCGACATCATGGCCATGGGGGGGGTACCAGAGGTGGCGGTGGTGGCTCTTGCCCTGCCGCCAGATATGCCTCTTGAGCATGTCGACTCCCTCTACCAGGGGCTGGAGGAGTGCGCCCGGACCTACGATGTGACCTTAGCAGGAGGCGACATCGTCCAAGGGCCTGTGGTGAGCATAGGCGTAGCCCTGGTGGGCCGTGCCCTGGAGGGGCCAGATGGACCATTGCTCCTCAGAAGGGATGGAGCGCGCCCTGGGCATGTGGTGGCCGTCTCCGGGCCTTTGGGGGAGTCGGCAGCCGGGCTGCGGCGTCTTCTGGCCGGCGCCCCATTGGACGACCCCCTGGTGCGGGCCCACCTGCGGCCCCATCCCCCCCTAGCTTTGGGGCAAGAGGCAGCCCGCAAGGGCATCCCCTGTGCTATCGATATCTCTGATGGCCTCTTGCAGGACCTGGGGCATGTGGCTCGCATGAGCGGCGTGGGCATCGAGCTCTGGGCCCACCGTATCCCCATCCCTCAGGAGGTGTGGTCGGCCTTCCCCCAGGAGGCCCTGACCCTGGCCTGCGCCGGCGGCGAGGACTACCAGTTGGCCCTGGCAGGAAGGGAGGAGGTCATCCTCTCCCTCACACCCCCTCCCACTGTCATCGGCCGCGTCGTGGAGGGGGAAGGGGTAAAGGTGTTGGATGAACGAGGCCACGACGTGACCCCTCAGGAACGGGGATGGAACCACTTGCGCCAACGGTGAAGACGGTGACTCTGGAGTCCCGCGGGCCCCAACAGACGCGGCGCCTAGGGCAACGTCTGGCCCGGGCCCTGCGCCCAGGAGACGTCCTCCTCCTCTCAGGCCCCCTGGGGTCGGGCAAGACGGTACTGGTGCAGGGCCTGGCCCGAGCCCTGGGCATCCGAGAGGGGGTCAGCAGCAAGTCCTTCGTCCTGCTGGGGGAGTACGAGGGGCGCATAAAGCTCTACCACGCCGATCTCTACCGCCTGGAGGCGCCAGCGGAGGCCCAAGAGCTGGGTCTGGACGAGTACTGCGCCGATGGCGTCCTGGCGGTGGAGTGGCCTGAACGGGCGTGGCAGGCCTTGCCCCAAGACGCCCTCCTCATCTCCCTGGAGATCACGGGGGAGCGTACGCGCCGCATCACCATCAAGGCCATGGGTCCCCGTAGCGCTGAGCTTCTGGCCTCTCTGGAGGGATCAGATTGGAGCTAGCCATAGACACGGCTTCGGAGATGGCGTCACTGGCCCTCTCGCAGGATGGCGCCCTAGTGGCCGAGCTCTCCTGGCGATGTGGCCGCACCCACACCGTGCAGCTCCTGCCGTCCATCGATCTCCTCCTGCGGCAGGTGGGGCACCGCCCAGAGGACCTGAAGGCCATCTTCGTCTGCCTAGGCCCCGGCAGCTATATGGGGCTGCGAGTGGGCATCGCCGCTGCCCAGGGGTTAGCCTATGCCCTGGGCCTGCCCGTGGTGGGGGTGGGACGGCTGGAGGCAGAAGCATACCCCCACCTTCTGTGCGGCCGGCCGGTGGTGGCCCTCCACCGGGCAGGGAGGGGGCAGGTAGCCTGGGCCGCCTATGGCCCAGGTGGGGAGGCGGTGGTGCCCCCCCGCCTCTCCACCTTGGAGGAGGTGCTAGCTCAAGCGCCCTCGCAGGCCCTCTTCTGCGGCGAGGTACCTAAGGAGACGGCAGAGGCCATCGTCGTCCGCGGCGGGAGGGTGGTGGAGGGGGCACCGGGCCATCGCCGCGCCGCCTACATCGCCGAGCTAGGCTATAGACGGTGGCGCCTCGGCCAGAGCGTGCCACCTTGGCAACTACGGCCCATCTACCTACGGGAGGCTGTGTAAGTCACCTGCGGAGCCATGCAGTCAGGAGGTGGTAACATGGCCCAAAATATGGAGCGGACCCTGGTGCTCATAAAGCCCGACGCCATACAAAGGGGCCTAGCAGGGGAGATCATATCGCGGCTTGAGCGCAGAGGCCTGCGCATTGTGGCCATGAAGATGATGCGCCTGGACCAATCCCTGGCCCACCGCCACTACGCCGCGCACCGCGAAAAGCCCTTCTTCCCATCGCTAGTGCAGTTTATCACCTCCGCCCCCCTCATCGCCTGTGTGATGGAGGGGCCCCATGCCGTAGAAGTGGTGCGCCAGACCATGGGGGCCACCGACCCCAAAAAGGCGACACCTGGCACCATCCGCGGCGACCTAGGCCTGGACATCACCCACAACCTCATCCATGGGTCCGATTCCCCAGATGCGGCCCAGCGGGAGATAGCCCTCTTCTTCCGAGAAGATGAGATCCTAAGCTATGAACGAGATATAGACCGCTGGGCCTTCGGCTCCGGCGAGTAAGGAGGAAAGCCATGGTCGATATAGAGCGTCTGCGCGTGCCACCTTCCCAGCTGCGGCTGAAGATAGACCCCTCCCGTTTCCGCTTCGGCCGCACCGATGAGGTGGCCCCCTTGGAGGAGTTCATCGGCCAGGACAGGGCCATCCAGGCCCTGGAGTTCGGCCTGAGCGTGGACCGCCCCGGCTACAACATCTTCGTCAGCGGCCTCACGGGCACGGGCCGCACCAGCGCCATCCAGGCATACGTGCAAAGGGCTATTGAGCGTCAGCGGGAGGCGGGGCGGGCACGCGTCCCCGACGACTGGTGCTACGTCTACAACTTCCGCGAGCCCGACCGGCCCCGTGCCCTCCGCTTGCCAGCCGGCGAGGGGAGGCGGCTGCACCAGGTCATGGAGGAGCTTTTGGAGGCCGTGCGCACGGCCGTCAGGAGGGCCTTCACCAGCGAGGACTATGAGCACCGCCGTCGCGAGCTAATGGAGGAAGGGCAACAGCAGGCCCAACGCCTCATGGAGGCCGCCCAGCAGGAGGCTCAGCGGGCGGGCTTCATGCTCCGCTTCTCCCCCCTGGGCGTGGCAGTCATCCCCGTCCTGGCCGGCCGCCCCCTGGGGCCAGAGGAGATGGCCGCCCTGGATCCCATCGTGCGTAAGCAGATAGAGGAGCGGCAGCGCCAGATCATGGAGACGGTCAACGAGGTGGGCGACCGTCTGCGGGCCCTGGAGCGCGACATCCAGGCCCGTCTACGGGAGCTGGATCGTCAGGTGGGGGAAGCAGCCGTCAGCGGCCTCTTTCGGGCCGTAGTGGACCAGTTCCGTCACCTGCCGCAGGTGGCCTCTTTCCTGGAGGAGCTGCGGGAGTATACCCTGGCCCACCTAGACCTCTTCCGGGACATGGAGATCCACCAGCCGTTGCCAAGGATCCCTGGGCGGGAGTCGCCCCTTGATCCCTTCCTGGCCTTCCGGTGCAATCTGTTCGTGGACAACTCCCAGGCCCAGGGGCCGCCGGTCATCATCGAGCACAACCCCACATGGAGCAACCTCTTTGGGCGCATAGAGCGGCGGGCCTTCATGGGGGCCTACTTCAGCGACCATACACAGCTTCGGGCTGGCTCCGTCCATCGGGCCAATGGTGGCTACCTCATCCTGGACTTGAACACCCTAGCCCTTCGCCCTGGCTCCTGGGACGGCCTTAAGCGGGTGATCCGCACCAGGGAGGTGCGCCTGGAGGACCCCCTGGAGAGCTTCGGCTGGCTCATGCCCCAGGGTCTGCAGCCGGAGCCCATCCCGGTGGACCTGAAGGTCATCATCACTGGCGACCCCCTCCTCTACTTCTACCTCTCCACCTATGACCCAGACTTCTGGGAGCTGTTCAAGGTGAAAGCCGACTTCGACTACCAGATCTCCCTCACCCCTGAGACGCTGGAGGCCTACGCTCGCTTCATCTCCACCTGTTGTCGGCGCGACCACCTGCGTCCCTTCGATGCCGGGGCGGTGGCCAAGATCGTCGAACACGCCTCCCGCATGGTAGACGACCAGGAAAAGCTCACTGCCCGCTTCGGCCTTTTGCGGGACCTGCTGGTGGAGGCTGATTACTGGGCGGGTCAAGAGGGAGTGCCCGTGGTCCAGGCCTCCCATGTGCAGAAGGCCCTGCGCGCCCGCTACTACCGCCTCAACCTGGTGGAGGAGAGATTGCGGGAGCTCATCGCTAAGGGGGTCATCATGGTGGACGTGGACGGGGCGGTGGTGGGCCAGGTCAACGGCCTGGCCGTGCTGGACTTCGGCGATTACCGCTTCGGCCGGCCCTCTCGCATCACCGCTCGCACCTTCCTGGGCCAGCGGGGTGTGGTGAGCATCGACCGGGAATCCCAGCTCTCCGGCCGCATCCACGATAAGGGCGTGTTCACTATAAGCGGTTACTTGGGGTGGAAGTATGCCCAGGACAAGCCCCTCTCCCTCTCAGCCACCGTCTCCTTCGAGCAGGCCTATGAGCCTGTGGAGGGGGACTCGGCCTCCCTGGCCGAGCTATGCGCCATCATATCGGCCATCGCCCAGGTGCCCCTGCGGCAGGACCTGGCCGTCACCGGCTCCGTCAACCAAAAGGGGGAGGTGCAGCCGGTGGGCGGCGTCAACGAGAAGGTGGAAGGGTTCTTCGAGGTGTGCCGGGCCATGGGCCTCTCCGGCCGCCAGGGCGTCATCATACCCGCCCGCAACATTCGCCACCTCAACCTGCGAGAGGAGGTGGTGGAGGCGGTGGAGCGAGGAGAGTTCCACATCTACGCCGTCAACACCGTGGACGAGGCCCTGGAGCTGCTGACGGGCATGCCGGCGGGGGAGCGGGGGCCCGATGGCACCTACCCCGATGGTACCCTCAACGCCCTGGTGGACCAGCGCCTGCAGGAAATGGGGGAGGCCCTGCGGCGGGCCGGCCGCCCCAAGGAGGCCCGCGAGAAGGAGGAACCGCCAGGGGAGGAGGCCTAGAAGAGATCCTATCAAAAGCGCTTCAGGCAGGAGCCAAAACAGGCCATCCTCGGCAGAGGATGATTGAAAGGGGGGTATAGCGGGGCCCCATGTCGTGGGAAGAGGGTAGATGAGGGCCCTTATCCTGACTCAGGCCCAGAGAGGGGGCGCAGGTGCCCTCTCCTGTCCCTGGCGGGCTAACAGCATGCCAAAAAGAGCGCCACCCTCAGGGGATGCGGACCACTGGCCTCGCTCGGTGCCACATCCCCTCCAGGTCGTAGTATGACCTCTCCTCGGGGCCGAAGATGTGAACCACGATGTCCCCCAAGTCCAGCAGCACCCATCCCGACTCGGGATCGCCCTCCCGCCCCAGAAGGCTTACCCCATCCCTTTCCAACTCCTCCTCCAGATGGGATAGAAGGGCCTCCAGCTGGCGTCGCGTCTCCCCCGTGGCGATGACGAAATAATCGGTAAAGGAAGCTACACCGCGCAGGTCTAACAAGAGGATGTCACTAGCTTGCTTTTCTGATAGCACATCCACCAGTCTGCGAGCTAATGCCTGGACATCGTTGTGTGATGCCAGCCTCTCACCTCCTGGACCCTTGGGGCACTCTCGCCGTCATTATAACATGGATGATGGAATGGGCCGAAAGCGTGTTTTGGTGGCCATGTCCGGCGGCGTGGACTCCTCGGTAGCCGCTGCCCTCCTCCTGGAGCAGGGCTACGAGGTGGTGGGGGTTACCATGCGCCTCTGGACCATCGAAGACCCTAGCGCCCCCCGTTTCCACCGCCGCTGCTGCTCAGTGGAGGACGTGGGCGATGCCCAGGCGGCCGCCCAGGTTCTGGGCATCCCCCATTACGTCCTGAACTTCGAGCGCCCCTTCAAGGCCATGGTGGTGGACTACTTCGTAAGCGAGTACTCCCACGGCCGCACCCCCAACCCCTGCATCGCCTGCAACCAGTACATCAAGTTCGGTCCCCTGCTGGAGTACGCCCTGGCCCTGGGCTGTGATTACGTGGCCACCGGCCACTATGTGCGCGTCCGCCGTCAGGGAGACCGTTTCCTCCTCCTGAAGGGGGTGGACGAGGCCAAGGACCAGTCCTACGTCCTCTATATGCTGGGGCAGCGCGAGCTGTCCCGTTCCCTCTTCCCCGTGGGGGAGTACACCAAGGAGGAGGTGCGGGCCTTGGCCCGCCGCCTGGGCCTCCCCAACGCCGACAAGCCCGACTCCTCAGATATCTGCTTCATTCCCGATGGCGACTACCGCTCCTTTCTGCGCCGGTACGTATCCCCTAGGCCAGGGCCCATCGTAGACCTCCACGGCCACGTGTTGGGACACCACCAGGGCATCATCGACTTCACGGTAGGCCAGAGGCGGGGCCTGCCCTACAACAGCCATGGACGCCCCCTCTACGTGGTGGATATCCAAGCCCCCACCAACACCGTGGTGGTGGGCCCTGAGGAGGAGCTCCTATGCTGGGAGCTCACCTGCCGCGCCCTCTCCTTCGTAGATGATGCGCCACCCGAGGGCCCTCTAGAGGTGGAGGCCAAGGCCCGCTACCGGGGAGAGATGGTGCCTGCCCTCCTGGAGGTGCTGAACGGCCAGGGGAGGGTCCGGTTCCTCAGGCCCCTGCGGGCGGTGACCCCTGGTCAGGCCATCGTGTTCTATCAGGGGGAGAGGGTGGTAGGAGGGGGCATCATCGCCCGCCGGGGTTGGGTAGGGGAAGACGACAGTGCTATAATTGCTAAGCACTCAGCGGCCCCAGGAGGTGGAGATGGGCATTGATAATCTGCAGGACTTGAGGGATGTCACCATCGTCGCCTTTACCATCGCGGGTACTGTCCTCTTCCTGTTGGGCATCTTCGCCACCTTGGTGACCATGTGGGTATTGCTGGCGGTGCGGACCATGGTGGCCCAGACGGCTAAAGCCATAGGTGACCATCTGGGCCCCACCTTGCAGGGGGTGCAGGAGACAGTAGACACCGTCCGCTCCACCGCCGTCTTCGTATCGGAGACGGTGGTGAGGCCGGTGGCCAAGACCTACGGCGCCTTGGCCATGGCACGGGCACTGCTGGGCTTTTTGGCCCGTAGGCGTCGCTAGGAGGGAAGCCATGCGTTTCCTCTTTGGCCTTGTGGTAGGGCTCGCCCTAGGGTTCGCCCTTTATACCCTGTTGGAGCCCGTACGACAGCAGGAAGTGCGCCGCCGCCTCCGCGCAGTCCTCCAGGAGCGAGAGCTGGAGGCCCTCCAGTCCTCCCTGAGGGAAAGGATGGAGAGCCTGGCCCAGACGGCGCGGGAGGCCTGGCGAGAGGCGCAAGAGGCAGGTCGAAGGGCGGAGCAGGAGATGATCTCCCGCTACCGCCAGATGCGTCGCTCGCTGCCGCGGAGATATTAAGCGCAGCTGGGCCAGCGGGGTTCCCGCTTCTCCAGAAAGGCGCACATCCCCTCTTGGGCGTCCTGCGCCAGGGCGTTGAGGGTCATGACCTCCTGGGTATAGTCGTAGGCCTGAGGCTGAGGCATGTCCAGCTGGCGGTAGAAGGCCTGTTTGCCAAGGCCCACCACCAGGGGGCTAGCGCGGGCGATGCGCCGGGCCAGGGCCATAGTCTCCTCCTCCAGCCTCTCCCCGGGTACCACCTTGTTGACCAGCCCCACCAGCAACGCCTCCTGGGCCGATATGGGCTCGCCCGTGAGCAGCATCTCCATGGCCTTCTTGCGGGGCACGTTGCGGCTGAGGGCCACCATAGGCGTAGAGCAGAAAAGGCCGATGCGCACGCCAGGGGTGGCAAAACGGGCATCCTCCGCCGCCACCGCTAGGTCGCAGGTGGCCACCAGCTGGCAGCCGGCGGCGGTGGCCATGCCGTGCACCTGGGCGATGACCGGCTGGGGTATCTCCTGAATGGTCTGCATCAGGGAGACGCAGGTGCGGAACAGAAGTCGATAAAAGGAGACGTCCCGCCCCACCATCTCCGAGAGGTCGTGCCCGGCACAGAAGTGAGGGCCGTTGCCCCTCAGCACCACCACTTTCGTCCCCTTATCTCCGCCGATGCTCTGTAGGCAGTGAAGGAGCTCTTGCATATGCTCCAACGAGAGGGCGTTACGCCGCTCCGGGCGGTTCATGGTGACGATGGCGATGTCACCCTCCTGTTGCACCAGGATGTTCTTGTAGGGCGCCCCCACAATGGCCATGACCCTCCCTCCTTTTAAAACTTTCCCTGACATTATACAAGGCTGTGATGGCCATGGCCATCACAGCCTTAGGATCGGTAAAAAAAGGGCGAGGGGGAGTTCCCCCCGCCCACTGGACTAGCGGGCCTTGACCCGTATGACCTTGGCCCGGGCCTCGGGAACCTTGGGGAGGGTCACCGTCAGGATCCCGTGCTCGAAGGCAGCCTCCGCCTTGTCGGCGTCCACCGCCACGGGCAGGGAGATGGTGCGGGAGCACACGCCATAGCGCAACTCGCGGCGGTGGTAGTTCTCCCGCTCCACCTTCTCCTCCCGCTTCAGCTCGCCCTTGATGGTGAGGAGGTCTCCCTGCACCGAGATCTCCACGTCCTCAGGGCGGAGGCCGGGGAGGGCGGCCTTCACCACCAGGGCCTCGTCCGTCTCATACATGTCCACCGGGAAGGTCATGGCCTCCTCCACCACCACGGGCTCCCGACGGCCCATGAGCTCATCCCACAGGCGGTCCATGGCCCGGCGGATGGACCGGAACTCCTCCCAGGGGTCCCAACGCACGAGGGTCATGCCCTATCACCTCCTCCTCTTTTTTGGTGCCCCCTCATCTGGGGGCCCTTTCGCTTCCCAATTATACGCCCTACCCTCGGTAGTGTCAAGATGGTGTAAAGCTTTTTTACAATGACGTTGTCAAGATTTACCACATGGCCCTTGACAGATATTTAGGGATGGGATAGGGTGGAAGGTGGGCTATGGCTGGACGAGACTATTACGAGATCCTTGGCGTTTCTCGGGACGCCTCCGAGAAGGAGATAAAGCGGGCCTACAGACGTCTAGCCCGCAAGTATCACCCCGATCTCAACCCTGGGGACAAGGAGGCCGAGGAGCGCTTCAAGGAGATCAACAAGGCCTACGAGGTGCTCTCCGACCCTGAGAAGCGGCGCCTCTACGACCTCTATGGGGAGAGGTGGGAGCAGGCGGCCGCCTTTCAGAGGGCCCAGCGGGAGGCGGGCGCCTCTGGCCCCGGGGGGGCGACATTTACCTGGCGTACCGGCGACCTCTTTGGCGATCTGGGGGACCTGCTACGGGGCTCCATCTTCGAGGACCTATTGGAGGGCTTCTTCGGCCTGGGCCATCGAGGGCCCAGCAGGGGCCAGAACGTGGAGCAGGAGGTGGAGCTCTCCCTGGAGGAGGCCTACACCGGCACCAGCCGCATCGTCCAGGTAACTGAAGAGGACGTATGCCCCGCCTGTCGAGGGCGGGCCCGCGCCTTGGGCGCCATCTGTCAGGCCTGCCGCGGGCTGGGGGTGTTGGTGCGCCCCAAGCGGCTGGAGGTGCGCATCCCGCCTGGGGTGAGGGATGGCTCTCGCGTGCGGGTGGCTGGCGAGGGCAGGCCGGGGCCCATGGGCGGGCCCAAGGGCGACCTCTACCTGGTGGTGCGCATCCGTCCCCATCCCCGCTTCCGTAGAGAGGGGGACGACCTGCACACGGAAGTGGAGGTGCCGGTGGAGGACGCCGTCCTGGGTGGGGAGGTGGAGGTGCCCACCATCTCCGGCCGCCGCGTCCTCCTCAGGATACCCCCTCTCACCCAGAACGGGCGCATCTTCCGCCTATCTGGGTTAGGCATGCCCCATCTAGAAGGGGGTGGATATGGCGATATGTACGTCACCGTAAAGGTGCGCATACCTGAGCACATCACGGAGGAGGAGCGGGAGCTGTACCGCCGCCTGAAGGAGCTCCGCCGCTCCGCCGTGAGGCGCTAAGGAGGTGACCCCAGTGCCCAGGCGCAGGCAGGAGCACGAGCCCGCCGAGGATGAGCCCGTGTATGTTATCTCGGTGGCTGCTCGCATGGTCGGCATGCACGAGCAGACCCTTCGATATTATGAGCGTATGGGCATCATCAAGCCTGCCCGCTCTAAGGGGCGGGCCCGCCTCTATTCGCGGGCAGACATTGAGCGCCTGCGCCAGATCCAGCGGCTCATGGACGAGCTAGGGGTGAACTTGGCGGGGGCCGAGGCCATCCTAAAGCTCCGGGAGCACATCCAGGCCCTGGAGAGGGAGATAGCGACCCTGCACCGAGAGCTGCAGGCCTACCGCGATCGCCTCCTGCCAGCGCCCTACCAGCTCTCTCCGTCCACTGAATCTGCCCAGCGAGGTGATGCCCCATGATGAGGCAGGACCGGTTCACCGAGCAAGCCCAGGAGGTGCTGGCCGAGAGCCAGCAGCTGGTGCGCCAGATGCGTCACGCCCAATGGGATGTGGAGCACATCCTGGTGGCCATGCTCTCCCACCAAGGCAACCTGGCCCAGGAGGTCTTCCGTCGCCTGGGGGTGGACCTAGAGGCCATGCGCTCGCGGGCGGAAGAGGCCCTCCTTCGCACACCCAAGCTGGCCTACGACACCCCCCAGATCTATATGACCCCCAGGGTGGTGCGCCTGCTGGAGCGAGCAGAGGCCGAGGCGCAGCGCCTCAGGGACGAGTACATAGGAGTGGAGCACATCCTCATCGCTATGGCCGATGAGCGGGAGGGAGATGCGGCCCGTATCCTCCGTCAGTTCGGCATTGACAAGGAAAAGGTCTATCGCGCCCTGGCCGACATCCGGGGCACCCATCGCGTGGACTCACCCAGGGCCGAGACCCGCTACCGCGCCCTGGAGCGGTACTCGGTGGACCTCACCGAGGCCGCCCGCCAGGGCAAGCTGGACCCCGTCATCGGCCGCGAGGAGGAGATAAAGCGGGTAATGCAGATCCTCAACCGTCGCACCAAGAACAACCCTGTGCTCATCGGCGAACCTGGGGTGGGGAAGACGGCCATCGTGGAGGGGCTGGCTCAGAAGATCGTACAGGGCGATGTCCCCGACTCCCTCAAGGACAAGCGGCTGCTGGCCCTGGACATCGCCGCCATGGTGGCCGGCTCCAAATTCCGGGGCGAGTTCGAGGAGCGCATGAAGGCCGTCCTGGAAGAGATCAAGCAGGCCCAGGGCGAGGTCATCATCTTCATCGACGAGATCCATCAGGTGGTGGGGGCCGGCTCGGCTGAGGGAAGCGCCATCGACGCCTCCACCATGATGAAGCCGGCCCTGGCCCGCGGCGAGCTTCGGTGTATCGGCGCCACCACCCTGGACGACTACCGCAAGTACATCGAGTCCGACCCCGCCCTGGAGCGCCGCTTCTCGCCCGTCTACGTGGAAGAGCCCTCGGTGGAGGAGACCATCGAGATGCTCAAGGGCCTGCGCCCCCGCTATGAGGCCCACCATAAGGTGAAGATCACCGATGAGGCCCTGGAGGCAGCGGCCAGGCTCTCCCACCGCTACCTCACCTCCCGCTTCCTGCCCGACAAGGCCATCGACCTCATAGACGAGGCGGCCTCCCGCCATGTCATCGAGGCCCAGATGCTCCCACCTGAGCTGCGCCAGCTCCAGGAGGAGGTGCAGCGCCTCAAGCGGGAAGAGGAGGCGGCCGCCACCCGCGGCGAGTACGAGCGGGCGGCCAACCTCAAGGCAGAGCGCTTGAGGAAGGAGGAGCAGTTGGCCCAGGCCCGCCAGCAGTGGGCCCAGAAGCACCACATCGACCTGGTGGTGGACGCCGAAGATATCGCCCAAGTGGTCTCTCAGGCCACTGGCATCCCCGTTGCTCGCCTCATAGAGGGAGAGGACGAGAAGCTCCTCCACCTGGAGGAGAGGCTGCACCAGCGCATCGTTGGGCAAGAAGAGGCGGTGCAGGCGGTGGCTAACGCTATCCGCCGCGCCCGTGCTGGCCTCAAGGACCCCAAGCGCCCCATCGGCTCCTTCATCTTCCTGGGCCCCACGGGGGTGGGCAAGACGGAGCTGGCCAAGGCCTTGGCCGAGCTTCTGTTCGACGATGAGGAGGCCATGGTGCGCATCGATATGTCCGAGTACCAAGAGCAACACACTGTCTCCCGCCTCATCGGCGCCCCGCCCGGCTACGTGGGCTATGAGGAGGGCGGTCAGCTCACGGAGGCCGTACGCCGCCGCCCATACCGCGTCATCCTCTTCGACGAGGTGGAGAAGGCCCACTCCGACGTTTGGAACATCCTCCTGCAAGTGCTGGAGGACGGACGCCTCACCGACGGCCACGGCCGCACCGTGGACTTCCGCAACACCATCATCATCATGACCTCCAACCTAGGCACCGAGCAGTTCCAGCGGCCCGCCTTCGGCTTCATCGCCCAGGCCAAGCCCTCGCAGGCGGAGAAGGAGCGCCTCAGGGAGGCAGCCGAGCGCGCCCTGCGCCAGACCTTCCGTCCCGAGCTCCTCAACCGCATCGACGAGATCATCGTCTTTGACCCCCTCACGGAGGAGGATCTGAAGAAGATCGTGGAGCTGATGCTCAAGGACCTGCGGGAGCGGCTGCAGGAGAGGGGACTTGGGCTGGAGCTGACCGAGGAGGCCAAGGCCGCCCTGGTGCGGGAGGGCTATGACCCCAACTTCGGCGCCCGCCCCCTCCGCCGCACCATTGAGCGGCGCATCGCCAACCCCCTGGCCCTCCAGGTCTTGGCCGGCCAATTCCAGGAGGGGGACACCATCCTGGTGGACTACCGCGACGGCCAGTACACCTTCCAAAAGGCCTTGGCCACCGCCACCCCCTGAGGCGTTGACCATGGGCCCTTCAGGCCTTATCTTTGGTGTGGCGTATCACCTGTGCGTAAAAGTGAGGGAGAAGAGATGGACCAAGACCGTCTTCCCATCATCGTGGGCGTGGGGCAGGTGGTGGACAGGCCCGCCACCTTGCAGGAGGCCAAAGAGCCCCTGGAGCTGATGGAGATGGCCGCCAGGGCGGCTGCCGCCGACACCGGCCGCCCCCAGATACTGCCCCGCCTGGACTCCCTACAGGTGGTCAATATCATCTCCTGGGCCTATGAGGACGCCCCTGCCATGCTGGCCCAGCGCTTGGGGGCCACCCCTCGCCACACCCTTTATTCCGGCATCGGCGGCGAGACGCCACAACGGCTGGTGGGGAAGGCGGCAGCAGCCATCTGGCGCGGGGAGGTGGACATATGCCTCATCGCAGGGGCGGAGGCCATGGACTCCTTCATGTCCGCCCGGCGTCAAGGCGAGACCCTCCCGTGGACGCCCCGCTCCACCCCTAGGCAGATAGAGGATATGAGGACTCCCACTAACGAAACAGAGCAACGCCATGGGGCCACCCTGCCCATCCGTGTCTACCCTATGTACGAGAACGCCATCCGCGCCCACATGGGCCTCTCGCTGGAGGAGCACCAGCGCCGCCTGGGCCTCCTCTGTGCCCGTATGACGGAGGTGGCCGCCCAAAACCCCTACGCCTGGTTCCCTATCCGCCGCACGCCAGAGGAGATCGTCACCGTCACCCCCCAGAACCGCATGATCTGCTTCCCCTATCCCAAGTACATGAACGCCATTATGGAGGTGAACCAGGGAGCGGCCCTCATCCTGTGCAGCGTGGGCGCCGCCAGGCAGCTGGGCATCCCCCACGACCGCTGGGTCTACATTTGGGCCGGCACCTACCTGAGCGACAAATGGTTTATGAGTGAGCGCCCGTCTTTCCGTGGGTCCTTGGCGCAAGAACTGGTGTTGCAACGGGCCCTGGAGCTGGCCAACCTCTCCCCCGAGGAGGTGGACATGTTCGATTTCTACTCCTGTTTCCCTTCGGCGGTGGAGGCGGCCATGCTCTGCCTGGGCATGGATCTGAATGACCCCCGCCCCTACACCCTTACCGGCGGCCTCCCCTACGCCGGAGGGCCCGGCAACAACTATTGCTCTCACTCCATCGCCACGGCCGTGGAGAGGCTGCGCAGGGAACCCGAAAAGAAGGCCATGATCACAGGCATGGGGTGGTACTTTACCAAGCACTCGGCTGGCATCTACTCCGGCCGCCCACCCAAGGATTTCCACCCCTATGACCCCAGCGAGGACGAGGCCCTTATCGCCGCCCAGCCATCGCCCCCTCTGGCGGAAGAAGCCCAGGGCCCCTGCATCGTAGAGGCCTATACAGTGGTCTTCGGACGGGACGGGGAGCCGGAAGAGGGCATCGTGGTGGGCCGGCTAGAGGAAGGCCCTCGCTTCTGGGCCAACGTGGGCCCCGACCGCGAGCTCCTCTGGCTCATGTGCCGCGAGGAGTTCATCGGCCGCAGGGGCCGCGTCCGCCACCATAAGGAGAGCGGCAGGAACTTCTTCTCCCTTTAAGGGACCGAGAGGGCCTAGCCCTCGCCTCCTTGGCAGTCCTAATATGGCCTTGGCCGAAGACCATTCGCGAGGTGAGAGCTGTGGCCGAGGGAAGGACCCGCATCGAGCGCGATTCCATGGGCCCCATGGAGGTTCCCGCCGACGCCTACTACGGCGCCTCCACTCAGAGGGCTGTCCTCAACTTCCCCATATCGGGCCTGCGCATGCCCACCTCCTTCGTGCGCATGCTGGGACTCATCAAGTGGGCAGCGGCCCTGGTCAACGCCCAGCTGGGGCTACTAGACCGGAGGTTGGCCGAAGCCATCCAACAGGCCGCCTGGGAGGTCTACCAAGGCCACCACGACGACCAGTTCGTGGTGGACGTCTTCCAGACGGGCTCAGGCACCTCCACCAACATGAACGCCAATGAGGTCATCGCCAACCGGGCCACCGAGATCCTGGGGGGCCAGCGCGGGACGAGGCTTGTGCACCCCAACGACCACGTGAACCTGGGCCAGTCCTCCAACGACGTCATCCCCACGGCCCTCCACCTAGCTGCCCTGGAGGGCATGGCCCGCCGTCTCATCCCCGCCCTAGAGGAGCTGCAGGAAGCCCTCATGGCCAAGGCCCGGCAGTTCTGGGGCATCATTAAGACGGGGCGCACCCACCTTATGGATGCCACCCCCATCCGTCTCGGCCAGGAGTTCCAGGGCTACGCTGGCCAAGTGGCGCGGGGGATCAGACGCGTGCGCTACGCCATGGAAGAGCTGTCGGAGCTGCCCCTGGGCGGGACAGCCGTGGGCACAGGGGTCAACACCCACCCCGAGTTCGCAAGCCGTGTCTGCCGGCTCATCTCCCAGGAGTTGGGGTTGGAGGTGCGGGAGACGGACAACCACTTCGCCCTCCAAGCGACGCTGGACAACGTGGTGATGGCCAGCGGCTGCCTGCGCACAGTGGCCATCTCCCTGCAGAAGATAGCCAACGATATCCGTTGGATGGCCTCGGGACCGCGGGCCGGCCTGGGGGAGCTCCAGCTGCCCGAGGTCCAGCCCGGCAGCTCCATCATGCCCGGCAAGGTGAACCCCGTCATCGCCGAGTCCCTCATCCAGGTCTGTGGCCAGGTCCTGGGGAACGATATGGCGGTGACCCAGGCCGGGCAAGGGGGCTACTTCGAGCTGAACCTGATGATGCCCATGGCCGCCTATAACCTCCTGCAGGCCATCGACATCCTCGCCAATGCCGCCCGAAACTTCCGCGAGAAGTGTGTGGAAGGCCTGGAGGCCACGCCGAAGGGACCGGAGATGGTGGAGAAAGGGCTCATGCTAGCCACCGCCCTGGCCCCAGCCATTGGATACGACGCCGCGGCCGAGGTGGCCAAAGAGGCAGCCAGGACAGGGCGCACCATAAGGGAGGTGGCCCGCGAGCGCACCCAGCTCTCAGAGGAGGAGCTGGACCGCCTCCTGGACCCAGCCCGCATGACGGAGCCAGGGCTGGGGGTGGGGCCTGTCTCGGGCTAGGACTGCTCCGCTATCTCCGCCCAGCGGGGCTGCCTCTTCTCCAGGAAGGCCATGACCCCCTCACGGTGCTCGGGAGAGCGCCGGCACCGCTCCAGGATCTCGCCCTCGATGCGGCGAGCCGTGGGCAGATCGGCCTGGATGGACCTGTGCACCGCCTCCTTCATCCAACCCAGGGTGCGGGTGGGGCCATGGGCGATCTGGGAGGCATAGGCCATCACCTCCTCCAGGAAGCGGTCCTGGGGGAACACCTGGCTCACCAAACCTATCTCCTTGGCCTCGTGGGCATCGATGAGGCGGGCGGTCATGGCCAGCTCCAGGGCCTTGCCCAGGCCGATGATGCGGGGCAGGAGGAAGGTGCTGCCAAACTCCAGGATGAGACCCACGCGGGCGAATATGAACCCAAAACGGGCCTGCTCGGAGGCCAGGCGGATATCGCAGGGCAAGGTCATGGTGGCTCCGATGCCCACAGCGGGGCCATTGACAGCAGCGATGATGGGCTTGGGGTGGTCGAAGATGACGTCGAACAGGTCCTCGTCCACCACCGTCCGCCTCTCCACCTGCCCCTCGATCATCTGGCGGAAGACCTTGACATCGGCGCCGGAGCAGAAGGCGCGGCCAGCGCCAGTGATGACCACGCACCCCACTCCCTTGTCCTCCCGCGCCTCCTTAAGGGCCATGACCAGCTCATCGCCCATCAACGGGTCCATGGCGTTGAGGACCTCCGGGCGGTTGAGGACGATGAGGGCGACACGATCCCTCTTCTCGTATGTGATGCGCTGATAGCTCATGGTCCAACCTCCTTGTCCTTCACAGTTGCATTCCCCTATCCAAGGCCTCGTTAGCCAGGGCATCGGCCCGCTTATTCTCCTCCCTGGGGATGTCCACGGCCACGAACTCCTGGAAGCGGCGCTTCAGCTCCAGCAGCCGGTGGAAGAGGGGCCTCAGGTTGGGGTTCCGCACCCGGTAGCGGTGCTGGATCTGGCGCACCACTAGCTGTGAATCCATGCGCAGCTCCACCTTGGTCACGCCCAGGGCCAGGGCAGCCTCCAGAGCGGCGATGGCCGCCCGGTACTCGGCCTGGTTGTTGGTAGCCACCCCGATAGGCTTGGCAACAGTATACAGCTCCCTCCCAGCTTCGTCCACCAGGACGACACCGATGGCCGCTGGGCCTGGGTTGCCACGGGAGGCGCCATCGGCATAGGCCACCACCTTGGTCATGGGCGGGCCACCACCTCCACGTGGTCGTCCCAGACCTCCACCCTCTCCACCAAAGTTAGGAGCACACGCCTGCGGTCGGCGGGGGAAAGGGAATCCCAGGAGGCCAACCGCGACCTCGCCTCCTGGGAGGCCAGAGGGATTTCCGCTTGAGCCACCAGCTCCATCCCCTCCTGGCGCCACTCCTCCAGGGAGATGTCCCCACGGGCCACCATCTGCAAAAGACGCCGCAGGCTGCGGCGCAAACGCTCTCGCTGAGCCTCGGAGTGCAAGGGCCTTGTGCCAGGTCGAACCGTGTCTTGCAGCAAAGCCTGGACTACCTGACGCTCCAGCTCATCGGCTCGCCAGGTGTGGTAGTCGCACATGCTGCGGTTGAGGCGAGAGCCGCACTGGTAGTAGCGATAGATGCCCTCCTGCGGTGTCCCATCGTGGCGCCGCCAGATTTGACGACGTCTCACCCCTACCATGCTCCCGCCGCAATAGGCGCAGAAGGCCAATCCAGCAAGGGCAAAGGCATCCCCCGGGCTTTGGCGGAGTCGGCCCTTGCCCCCTTGCTGGAGTCGCTCCTGGGCCTGCTGGAACTCCTCGTGAGATACCAGAGGCGGATGGCTGGCTGGCACCCTGACGCCGAACCGACGATATGTGCCTACATAGGCCCGGTTGCGCAAGACATCCCGCACAGCAGCAACCGTCCAAGCCCTGCCCGTGCGGGTGCAGAAGCCCAGAGAATTTAGGTGCTGCACCAAGCGGCGTAGGCCCAGCCGCTGCCTCACGTAGAGGCGAAAGATGAGCCGCACCACCTCCCCCTCCTGGGGATTTATCTCTAGTCGCTTCTGGGGACCTATGCGGTAGCCAAAGGGGGGGCGCCCCAGCACCTGGCCACGCACGGCCCGCCGCGCCATTGCCTCTCGCACCTGCCCGCCCCGGTGGTCTACCACCATGCTCACGATTCGAGATGCCAAGTCCTGGCCAGCTAAGTCCACCACCTGAGCACCAGCGGCTAGGGATTGGAAATAGGCCCAAGAGGCGGATACGGCATCGGGTCCCAGGGCCTGGGGCCCGGGTACCACCAGCACATCGCCCGGCCCAAGGCCGCGCACCACCTCCTCAGATTGGCCCTCGGTGAGCCAAGGGCCTGGCTCAAGCCCCCTCTGGCGGCATAAGGCCAGGAAGGCCTCCTGCTGGCCAGGAAGGCCACCCGGAAAGAAGCCCCAGGCTCGCATCTTCAGCCCACAAACAGGATCCGCTCGCAGCTGGTACACTGCACGGGGGCGTTGCCAGCCCGTGCCCTCTGCACCAGGTAGGTGGGCAGGGCGATGTGACACCCTCCGCACAGCCCCCGCTCCACCCTGGCTATGGCCCTGCCCTGGCGGCGGGACCGTAGCTCCTCATACAGGGCGAGGAGAGGGGGGTCCACTTGCCTCGCCTGGCCCGCGCGCACCTCTTCCAGACGCCCTAGCTCCTGCTCCAGCTTCGTCTTCTCGGAGGTTAACGCCTCTTGTTCCCTTTCCCACTCCTCCAGAAGGCTGGAGAGGCGGGCCTGGGCCTCCTGCAACGCCTTCTCCTCCTCTTCCACCTCCAGCATGAGCTGCAGAATCATGTCCTCCTTGTGGGAGATCTGGCGCATAAGGGCATGCAGGTCATCGTTCAGGCTCTGCAGCTCTTTGGGGTTGCGCACCTCACCCCCATAGAGCTTGCGCTCCACGGCTTTGGCCTTGTCCCGCAGGCCACCCAGCTCCAGCTCCAGATCACGTTGCTGACGCCGCAGCTCCTCCAGCCCATGCCTCCTCCTATCCACCTCCTCCCTGAGGGCCTTCACCTCCTCCCACTCCCCTAGCTGGGAGATGATATCGAAAAGGCGTTGCTTGAGGGAATCGATGGCTAGGTCTGTCTCCTGCAAGGCATAGAGCCGGGATATAGAGCTCATACCGGGCTCCCGAGGGGGCTGGACAAGGCCTGCGAAAGGATTATAAACTGGGCAGAGGGCCACTGACAAGGAACGAGGAAGAACAGAGCCCCTGGTGGGGTCGTTTATGCGCTTCCATGTCACACACCTGCTGAAGCAACCGGTGGGAACTTGCACCCGCTACCAGCTCTCGGAGGAGATGCTCGAGCTAGAAGACGTGACCCTGCGCCAGATGGCGGGTGTGGTGGAGCTAGTGCGCACCAACCGGGGCATCCTAGTGCGGGCCTCCCTAAAGAGCTTTAGCCATGGCCAGTGCGCCCGCTGCCTGGCGGAGATGGACTACCCTCTGGACCTCGGCTTCGAGGAGGAGTTCTTGCCCGTGGTAGACGTCCTTACGGGCGCTCCCGTCCCCCTGCCCGAGGAGTCTGACCACTTCACCATCGGGCCTGACTTCGTGCTGGACTTGCACGAGTCGGTGCGTCAATATGCCATCATGGCCCAGCCCCTGGCCCCTTTGTGCCGACCCGACTGTCGCGGTCTCTGCTCCCAGTGTGGGGGCGACCTCAACGCCGGGGAATGCCGCTGTCCACCCACCGTTGACAGCCGCTGGGCAGTCCTAAAGACCCTGGCAGCTCAACTTAAGGAGGAGTGACCGTGGGAGCCGTCCCCAAGAAGAAGCCCTCCAAGGCCAAGACTCGGCAGCGACGGGCCCATTGGCATGCGCGGGTGGCCACCCTGGTGCGCTGTTCCCGCTGTGGCAGCCCCAAGATGCCCCACCATGTCTGCCTTGTGTGTGGGACATATCGCGGCCGTCAGGTCCTGCCCGTAGAGGGAGCCCGCTAGCTCCGCTTTTCAACGGTGGAGGGGGCCATGCTATACTGCGGCTGGCTAGCCTTGTAAGGACGTGGGGGCCTTGGGACGCCGATATCTTCTCTTCGCCCTGGTGCCTTTGGGCATGATCGCAGCCGCTGCCCTCCTGGTGGCTTATTTCCTGTGGTGGGATGCCACCCACTGCATCCTCTGTCGCTCCCGCCTAGACCCCTTCGGACGGTGTCCTAACCCCGACTGCGGCCTCAAGCACTTGACGTCTGAAGCACCGCCATGAGCAGCGAGTTGGCACGCCTCTTGGAGAGGCTCTGGGAGAGGGAGCCACAGCCTCACCTGGCCCTGCTGTTCCCTGGTCAGGGCAGCCAGAGGTTAGGGATGGGACGTGGGCTGTGGGAAACATCTCGCGCCGCCCGCCTGGTGCTGGAGGAAGCGGACCAGGTGCTGGGATGGCCCCTAAGCCGCCTCATGTTCCACGGCCCCGAGGAGGATCTCACTCACACAGCCAACGCCCAGCCAGCCATCCTGGCCTGTTCCCTTGCCTACCTGGCAGCAGCCCTCGATGCGGACATTCTCAAAGGCCGCCCCGTTCTGTTGGCTGGCCACAGCCTGGGAGAATACACCGCCCTTGTGGCAGCAGGCGCCTTGGACATGGCCTCGGCCCTCGGCCTGGTGCGCAGGCGGGGGGAGCTCATGGCCCAGGCCAGTCGGGAGAGGCCAGGGACCATGGTGGCCATCATGGGCCTCACCCCCCAGGAGGTGGAGGAGATCTGCCGGCTCACGGGGGCGGAGCCGGCCAACTACAACGCCCCTCAGCAGACGGTGGTAGGCGGGCCCCAGGAGGTGGTGGCAGCGGCCGCCCGCCTGGCCCGTGAACGGGGAGGGCGGGCGGTGCCCTTAGCCGTGTCCGGGGCCTTTCATACCTCCCTCATGGCCTCCGCCGCTGCGGGGCTGGCCCAGGCCCTGGCCGAAGCCCCCATCAGGGACGCACGCATTCCAGTAGTGGGCAACGCCTGTCCCTGGGCCCTCTCCTCTGCCGCCGAGATTCGGCAGGAGCTGGCCATCCAGTTAACCACCCCTGTGCGTTGGCTTGAGAGCCTACAATTCATGGCCTCTCAAGGCGTGGACACCTTCCTGGAAGTGGGCCCCGGGCAAGTGCTGGCAGGCCTGGTGAAGCGCACCCTGCCCAAAGCCACTGCCCAAGCCTTGGAAGCCTACTTTCTCACGGAGGTAACGGGATGAGAGGGCTGCAGGACAGGGTGGCCCTGGTCACCGGCGGCTCCCGGGGCATCGGGCGGGCCATATCCCTGCGCCTCGCGGAGGCTGGGGCTCATCTGGCCATCAACTACTTGTGTAACCACGAGGCGGCCCAGGCATGCCAAAGGGAGGTGGAAGCCCGTGGCCGAAGGTGCATACTGGTGCCCGGCGATATCAGCAACCCCCAGGACGTGGGGCGGGTGGTGCAGACGGTGCTAGCGACCTTCGGGCGTCTAGACATCCTAGTGAATAACGCCGGCTTCCACCGCGATGCCCTGGTATTGCGCATGTCCTTGCAAGACTGGGACGATGTCATGAACGTCAACCTCAAAGGAGCCTTTCTGGTCACCAAGGCTGCCCTAGGGCCCATGATGCGCCAGCGGTGGGGGCGCATTATATGCATCGCTAGCCTCTCGGGGATGGCGGGCAACGCTGGACAGGCCAACTATGCGGCTGCCAAGGCTGGGCTCATCGGCTTCACCAAATCGGTAGCCAGGGAGATGGGGTCACGGGGCATCACGGCCAACGTAGTGGCCCCCGGTCTCATCGAGACGGAGCTCATAAAGGACCTGCCCCAGGAGCTGCGGGAAGAGGCCATCCGCCGCACCGCCCTGGGCCGCCTGGGCCGACCAGAGGACGTGGCCGGCATTGTGGCCTTCCTGGCATCCGAGGAGGCATCATATATCACAGGACAGGTCATAGCCGTGGATGGGGGGCTGGTCCTCTGATTATGGGGGGAAGGCGCAAGGCCCGCGTCCTAGCCCTCAAGGCGCTGTACGAAGCGGACGTGGCCGGCCATAACGCGTCCCAGGTGCTAGAGCGCCTTATCAGCGAGGAAGCGGCAGAAGGGGAGGCAGCCGAATACGCCCGTTACCTTGTGCGGGGCGTCCTGGCCCACCGCCGCCGCATAGACCAGGTCATACGGCGCAAGGCCCCCCTCTTCCCCCTGGAGCATCTCTCCCCTGTGGACCGCAATATCCTGCGCATTGCCATCTATGAGATCCTCGTCGATAATAAAGTGCCGGTGCGGGCAGCCATCAACGAGGCGGTGGAGCTGGCCAAGCGCTACGGCAACGACAGTTCGCCCCGCTTCGTCAACGGGGTCCTGGGCTCCGTTAGCCTCTTGGCAACCCCGCGCTGATCTCGTGGCAGGAGGTGAGCCATGGCTACTGTATTTGAGAGGGTGCGCCGAGTCATCGCCCAGCAGCTAGGGGTGGACGAGAGCCAGATCACACCCCAGACCTCCTTCGTAGAGGACCTCAACGCCGATTCCTTAGACCTGGTGGAGCTCATCATGGCCCTGGAGGAGGAGTTCAGCAAAGAGGGGAGGACCTTCGAGATATCCGACGAAGACGCTGAGAAGATCGTCACCGTCCAGGACGCCGTCAACTACATCATCGAGCACGGTATCGCCGAGGACGAGCCAGACTAGGGTGGCAAGGCAGGGCCGAGGGATGGTGGTGAGGTAGGTGCAGTTCTTCGGCATCGGCCCCCTTGAGTTGCTCATGGTTCTCCTAGTGGCCCTGCTGGTGTTGGGGCCGCAAAGATTGCCGGAGGTGGCAGTGCAGCTGGCAAGGGCCCTTAGGGCCCTTCGCAGGTATGTGGCTACCATGACTGCCGAGTTCCGGCGTGAGTTTCGGGAGGCATATGAAGAGATAGAAGAGATGCGGGCCGAGCTAAGAGAGCTGCGCCAGATGCTTCGGGAGCAGGCCACCTACATGGAGCAGGAGCTGGCCGAGGCCGCCCGCCAGGCCGAGGCCTCCCTCCCACGTCAGCACATCATCGAGACCAGCGCCGACTTACTCCCTAAGGAGCAACCCCCCGAGGCGCACCTTCCATGAGGGGGCAGATGGAGCAGCGGACGCCCCCGCCCGAGGAGGCGGAGGGCAAGTATATGACCATCCTGGAGCACCTAGAGGAGCTGCGCCGTCGCCTCTTCATAGGTGCCCTATGGGTGGTGATGGGGCTGGCCCTCTCGGCGGCCTTCGGTGACCGCATCATCGAGTTCCTGCGGGAGCCCGCAGAAGCCCATCAGGCCAACTTCAAGCTCCAGTATATCGAGCCCTTCGAGTTCGTCATGACCTACTTTCGCGTCTCCCTCCTGGGGGGGCTGGTCTTCGGCATGCCCATGGTGGTCTACCAGCTACTAATGTTCGTGAGCCCCGGCCTTACCCGGCAGGAGCGGCGGTGGGTCTGGGGCACAGTGCTTGGGGCCTCCCTCTTGTTCCTAGGAGGTTGTGCCTTTGCCTACTACGTGGCCCTGCCACCAGCCCTTAGGTTCCTTTTGCAGTTCGGCAAGGACATAGCGGAGCCCAACATACGCATCGGCAGCTACGTGGACTTCGTAACCCGCCTCATCTTCTGGACAGGGGTATCCTTCGAGGCTCCCTTAGTGGTCACCTATCTGGCCCGCTTCCGGATTGTTCACTGGCGTCAGCTGCTACGGTGGTGGCGATTGGCGGTGGTGGGGGCTTTCTTCCTGGCGGCTATCGTCACCCCCAGCATTGACCCCGTCACCCAGTCCCTGGTAGCAGGCCCCCTCGTGGCCCTCTACTTTTTAGGGGTGGGGCTGGCCTGGGCAGTGGAGCCACGAGATAAGCCCCGCCCCCTTCCAGAGCAGCCGGCCTCCCCCGCCTAACCCTAGATGTAAGGTTTTGCCCGATTGATTTTCCATTTAGAAAGTCTATAATGGCGCTATGAGGAGGTGGAAGGATGGAGAGAACACGCCTGGCGGAGGAGCTACGGCGGCGGGGCATTCGGGTGACGGCCCAGAGGCTGGCGGTGGCGGAGGCCGTGGTGGGGACCCACGAGCACCTCACGGCGCAGGAGATCTTTGAGCGGGTGAGGGAGCGATTCCCCCACATCACCATCGGCACCATCTACAACACCCTGGAGGTGCTTACGGCCACGGGGATCATCCAGCCCCTGCCCTTCCCCAGGGGCACCCGCTACGACACCAACCTGGAGCCCCACGTGAACCTAGTGTGCATCCGGTGCGGGCACATCGAGGACTACGAGGACGAGAAGGAATCCCTCCAGCGTCTAGCACAGGAGGCGAGCCGGAAGTCCAGCTTCCACATCGTCTCCCAGCACATGGACATCTATGGATTCTGCGCCGCCTGCGCCAGCTAGCGGCTCCCTTAGCTGAGGAGGGCCGCCGCCCGTATACTTAGGGGCGGCGGCCGTGTTTATGCGCAGGCATCTTCACCTACCATGGCGGTGGCAGACCACCCTCTTGGCCCTACGCATCCCCAACTTCCGCCTTTACTGGACGGGTCAGGCCTTCTCCACCACCGGCCGCTGGATGCAGACGGCTACTAATGGCTGGCTGGTGACGGAGCTCACCGATTCGCCAGCGGTGGTGGGGACAGTCATCACGGTCCAGTTCCTGCCCATCCTCCTCTTGGCCTTGGTGGCGGGGGCAGTCATCGACCGGGTGGACAAGCGCCGCTTCCTCATGGCCATGGAGCTGGCAGCTATGGCCCAGGCCCTGACGGTGGGGCTTTTAGTGGTGGCGGGGGCCCTACAACTATGGCACCTCTACCTCCTTGCCGCTGCCTTGGGGACCATCAACGCCTTCGCCCAGCCCGCTCGCCAGACGTTCATCTCCGAGCTGGTGGGAAGGGAAATGGTGCCCAATGCCGTGGGTCTGTACACCATGGCCTTCAACACCGCCCGCCTGGTGGGGCCGGCCTTGGCGGGGGGCGTCATCGCCGGGGCCGGGGTGGGGGCTGCTTTCCTGGTGCAGGGGAGCCTGGCCTTGCCAGCGGTGATAGCCCTGGCCTCCCTGCGGAGGGAGGAGTTGCATTACGCTCCGCGCCGAGGCGGGGGCCCCCTCTGGCGAGAGGTGGCGGAGGGGTTGCAATACATCCTGGCCACGCCTTCGGTGCTACAGCCCATCCTCATGATGGCCTTCATCGGCACCTTCGGCTACAACTTCACAGTGGCCTTGCCTCTTTTGGCACGGCAGTCATTGCACGTAGGCTCAGTGCAATTCGGGTTTATGAGCTCGGCCATCGGCGCTGGATCCATATTGGGGGCTCTCCTCTTGGCCGCCGGAGGGCGGGCCACGGAGACCAGACTGCTGGTGGGGGCGTGGGCCTTCAGCGTCCTGCTGGTGGCGCTAGGTCTCTCCCCCTGGTACCCCCTCTCCGTAGTGGTGCTGGTGCTCTTGGGCCTTGCCGGCATCACCTTCACGGCCACAGGCAGCGCTCGCCTACAGATCCTCTCGCCCGACTACCTACGTGGCCGCGTTCTGAGCGTATGGTTCCTCCTGTTCGCCGGCAGCACACCCATTGGCAGCGCTCTCCTGGGAGCGGTGGCCAGCATCACGAGCATCTCGGCAGCCGTGGCCCTCTTTGGCCTCCTGTGCGGTGTAGGAGCCGCCCTCGGGCTGGCCTATGGCATGCGCCCCTTCCCTATCATGCGCACCGCTCCTCCCTTAGAGACGGCCAGAGACGCGCCCGAGTCCCTCGGCAAGCCCCCTAGCCTGTAAGGAAAATTCCTACGCCAAGATAGGACCTACGACCCAGGCAACTTGGGTCATTCGACCCTTCCTAGGAGAAGAGAGGGGCAAGAAATTGGACACGAGGAGTCGGCAATGGCTGTGAGCACCATTCGTATAGACAGAGGCCTCAACTATGCCTTCCATGCTCTCCTCCTGATGGCCAAGGAGGGAAGAGCGGTCTCAGCGGGGGAGGTGGCCCGGGCCCTAGGTGTGCCCATGGCCTATATGGCCAAGTTGCTGCAATACCTGGCCCACGCGGGCCTGGTGGCCGGCCAAAGGGGGCGCCGGGGCGGCTACGCCCTGGCCCTTCCCCCGGACGAAATCACCCTCTGGGACGTAGCCCTCGCCCTGCGGGGAGGATGGGGCCGCAGCGGGGACGAGCTGGTGTTACCCTCCTGTTCCACATGTCCCCTGGCTTCCGCCTGCCCTCTCAGGTCCATGCTGGAGATGGCCCGCCTAAACGTGGAGAGGGTGTTCAAACAGGTAAGCATAGGCGCCATAGCCAGGCAGCTGCAGAGCCCAAGAGGAGGGATATGATGAGCTCTCCTGAGCGCAAAGCCCATCTGCGCATTACCAGACGTCAATTCCTCTCCGCTTTGCCCAAAGGGGTGGTAGGGGCTGTGGGGGCTATGTACCTGCCGCGGGAGCTTTTGCGCTTCTCCTTCCTCCAGCCCATAGAGCCTGGACACAACCCCCTACAGAGCTACCCCAACCGGGACTGGGAGAGGGTCTACCGCGACCTCTACACCCCTGACCTGACCTATCACTATCTGTGTGGCCCCAACGACACCCACGGATGCCTCCTCAAGGCCAACGTCAAGAACGGGGTAGTGGTGTATGTGGACCCCAGCTTCGGCTACGGCAAGGCCCGGGACATCTATGGCAACACTGCCTCCTCTCGCTGGGACCCTCGTATCTGCATCAGTGGCCTCGCCTACGTGCGCCGCTTCTACTCCGACCGACGCGTCAAGGGGGCCTTCGTGCGCAAGGGGTTCAAGCGGTGGGTGGAGGACGGCTTCCCCCGTGACCCGGAGACGGGCCGGCCCCCCGCGGAGTACTTCCAGCGGGGTAAGGAGGGCTTCGAGCAGGTGAGCTGGGAAGAGGCCTTCGCCCTGGTGGCCAAGACCCTCATCAACGTGGCCCAGACCTATAGCGGCCCGGCGGGGCGGGCTCGCCTGGAAAAGCAGGGCTACGACCCAGCCATGCTGGACACCCTGGAGGGCGCAGGCACTCGCACCATCAAGCTGCGGGGCGGCATGCCCCTCATCGGACCCATCCGCATCGCCGGCGCCTACCGCTTCGCCAACATGCTGGCCCTGCTGGACGCCTACGTGCGCAAGGTGGGCCCCGATGAGGCCAAAGGGGCCCGCCACTGGGACTCTTACTCCTGGCACACCGACCTCCCTCCAGGTCACCCCATGGTCACTGGCCAGCAGACAGTGGACTTCGACCTTTATACGGCCGAGAACGCCAAGCTCATCACCCTGTGGGGCAAGAACTGGATCGCCACCAAGATGCCGGAGGGGCACTGGCTGACGGAGGCCAAGCTCCACGGAGCTAAGGTCATCGTCATCGCCCCTGAGTATCAGTCGGCAGCCGCCAAGGCCGATGAGGTTATCATCATCCGCCCTGGCCACGACACGGCCCTGGCCATGGGGGTGGCCCATGTCCTCATCCGCGACCAGCTGTACGACCAAGAGTTCGTCAAGGCCTATACCGACCTGCCCCTCCTGGTGCGCCTGGACAACCTAAAGCTCCTGCGAGCCAGGGACATCGTCCCTAACTACCGGCCGGCGGAGCTGCGCAACTTCGCCCGCATCGTCCGCCCCGGTGAGCCCATGCCTCTGCCTGCCCAGCAGGACGCCCAGCTCATCCCTCAGGAGCTGCGGGAGGAATGGGACGACTTCGTGGTCTGGGACCGGAAGTCGGGCCAGCCCAAGGTGGTCACCCGGGATGAGGTGGGCCGCCACTTCTTGGAGAAGGGGATAGACCCCGCCCTAGAGGGGGAGTTCGAGGTGGCCCTAACCACTGGGCAAAAAGTGAAGGTGCGCCCCGTCTTCGACCTCATCAAGCAGTACGTCATGGAGTCCTGTGACCCCGACACCATCTCCCGCGATACCTGGGCCCCCAAGGAAGCCATCGAGAGCCTGGCCCGCCAGATCGCCCAAAACAAGGGACAGACCCTCTTCGTCACCGGCATGGGGCCCAACCATTTCTTCAACGCTGATCTCAAGGACCGGGCCATCTTCCTCATCGCCTCCCTCACAGCCAATATCGGCAAGTTCGGTGGCACCGTGGGCAGCTATGCCGGCAACTACCGCCTGGCCCACTTTGCCATGGCACCCTACATCAGCGAGAACCCCTTCGATATAGAGCTGGACCCCCAGAAGATGCCCCGCATCAAGGGGTACGTTCGCGCCGAGTCCGCCCATTACTACAATTACGATGACCGGCCCCTGCGCGTGGGCAACAAGGTGTTTACCGGCAAGACCCATATGCCCTCCCCCACCAAGGTGGCCATATGGGCTAACAGCAATTCCATCCTGGGCAATGCCAAGTGGGCCCATAACGTCATCGTCAACACCCTGCCCAAGATAGAGATGATCGTGGTCAACGACTACTTCTGGACGGCCACCTGCGAATATGCCGATGTGGTCTTCGGCGTGGACTCCTGGATCGAGCGGCAGCTGCCCGATATCTATGCCGCCGTGACCAACCCCTTCCTCCAGTGCTGGCCCCCCTCGCCCTTGCCCCGCCTGTACGATACCCGCGACGATGTGGAGGTCTGGGCGGGCATCGCCCGCAAGCTGGCGGAGCTCACCGGCGACCGCCGCTTCCAGGATTACTGGCACTTCGTCCACCAAGGGCAGGTGGAGGTGTACATCGACAGGGTGTTTAGGGCGGGCAATACCACTAGTGGCTACTCCTTCCGGGAACTGTTGGAGTCCTGCCGCCAGGGCATCCCCCTTTACCTCATGACCAGAACTAGCCCGCGCATCGTCGGTTGGGAGCAGACCAACGAGAGCAAGCCCTGGTACAACAAGACGGGCCGCCTGGAGTTCTATCGGGAGGAGGACGAGTTCATCGAATACGGGGAGAACTTGCCGGTGGTGCGGGAGCCAGTGGACGGCACCCACCACGAGCCCAACGTCATCCTGGCCCGCCCCCACCCCGCCATCCGGCCCAAGGGGCCCCAGAGCTACGGCCTGGACCCCAAAGACCTGCGGGTGGAGGTGCGCCAGGTGCGCAACGTGGTCCTCACCCCTGAGGAGCTCCTCAAAAGCGAGCATCCCCTGCGCAAGGAGGGCTACACCCACGTCCTCATCACCCCCAAGTACCGTCACGCCTGCCATTCCACTGCCGGAGGTAGCGACCTGGACGTGATCTACTGGGGCCCCTTCGGTGATTTCTACCGCCATGACAAGCGCAAGCCATGGGTGGGAGAGGGCTACATCGATATCCATCCCCAAGATGCCAAGGCCCTAGGGGTGGAGGACGGCGATTACGTATGGTGTGACGGGGACCCATCCGACCGCCCCTTCGTGGGCCACGAAGGAAAGGCGGAGGACCGGGAGGTGTTCCGGTGGCTGGTGCGGGTCCGCTATTACCCCAGCATCGCCCCAGGTGTGGCCCGCAGCTGGTTCCACTTCTACATAGCCACTCACGGCAGCGTGGAGGGGCAGCAGACGCGGCCCGATGGCCTGGCCAGGAATCCCCGCACCGGCTATCAGGCCGGTTACCGCCGGGGCAGCCACCAGTCCATTACCAGAGCCTGGCTCAGGCCCACACTCCTCACTGATAGCCTGGTGCGTAAAGACGCCGCCGGCCAGAGGATCGGCAAGGGGTTCGAGGCTGATGTCCACTGCGCCAACGGTGCCCCCAAAGAGAGCTTCGTGAAGATCCAGCGAGCGGAGCCGGGCGGGGAGGACGGCCGCGGCCTGTGGAGCCCAGCGGCCAAGGGCTTCCGCCCCACATACGAGTCGGAGCCCTTCCGCCGCTACCTTCGCGGCGAGTTCATCGAAGGAGTGTGAGGCCATGCCCAAGGTCTATAACTGGCAGATCGGCCGCGAAATGGACTACTGGTACGAGGGTGCCCGCCCGCAGCGCCAGGTGGGGGCCGTCTTCGACACCAACAAATGCATCGCCTGCCAGACCTGCACCATGGCCTGCAAGACCACCTGGACATCGGGCAAAGGCCAGGAGTACATGTTCTGGAACAACGTGGAGACCAAGCCCTGGGGCTCATATCCCCTGGCCTGGGACGTGCGCATCCTGCAGATGTTGGGCCCTCAGCGGTGGGAGGACGGCGTCTATCAGGGGAAGACCATCTTCGAGGCCGCCCCACCAGGTGAGCGGGTCCTGGGCTACCTCCCGGAGGACCTGGATTACGCCTACCCCAACCGCGGGGAGGATGAGACCAACGCCCCCCTGGGCGAGGACAAGTTCTACCTCCGCCTCCCCCATGACCTCTGGTTCTTCTATCTGCCCCGCATCTGCAACCACTGCACTTATCCCGCTTGCTTGGCGGCCTGCCCACGGGTAGCCATCTACAAGCGGCGCGAAGACGGCATCGTCCTGGTGGACCAGGCGCGGTGTCGCGCCTATCGGGAGTGTGTACAGGCCTGCCCCTATAAGAAGGTCTTCTATAACCACGTGACCCGCATCGCCGAGAAGTGCATCTTCTGCTTCCCGGCGGTGGAGAGGGGATATCAGCCTCGGTGTATGCGCACCTGTATTGGCAAAATCCGCACCGTGGGCTTCATCCACACCCCCGATCAGGCCGACCCCGAGAACCCCATGGACTTCTTGGTGCACGTGCGCAAGGTGGCCTTGCCCCTTTTGCCCCAGCTGGGCCTGGAGCCCAACGTTTATTACATACCGCCCATCCACGTGGGCAACCTCCGCTTCCTCAAGATGCTCTTTGGCCCTGGCGTGGAGGAGGCCATAGCGGCCTACAAGAAGGCCATGGAGGGCAAGGACCCTGAGCTCCTGGGGGTCTTGATGTTGGCCGTGTCCACCGACCGCCTCATCCACAAGTTCAGGGTGGCCGGCGGCTACGCCATGGGCTACGACGACAAAGGACAGGAGATGGTGCGGGTGCCCTTAAAGGAGCCCACCATGGTGCGCCCCGCCCTGGACGAACGGGTGGGAGCATACCGCTATAACATCACCTGAGGAGGTGAGGGCATGGCCCAGGGCAAGGGGCTCGTTTCCCGCCGTGGGTTCATCATTGGCATGGCTGCAGCAGCCGCCAGCGCCGGGGGCCTGACCTATGGCGTGCAGCAGCTCACAAGAGGGGGCGTCGGGCGCCAGGAAGTGCCCGAGGTCGTAGCCCGCCGCATCGCTGAGCCCGTCCCAGCCACCGACCCCCTCTCCTCCCTATGGAGGAGGGCAGAGGAAGTAGAGGTGGCCCTCACTGGCCAGACGGTCATCATGCCCTTCCGACGAGAGCCAGCGGTGGCATCCGTAAGGGTGCGGGCCCTCCATGACGGCAGCCACATCGCCTTCCGCCTGCATTGGCCTGACGAGAGTCACGACCAACTGAGCATCAGGATCACCGATTTCAGGGACGCCTGTGCCGTCTTCTTGGGCCCCTACCCAGCCTCCGAATCCCTCTGGTTCATGGGCACCAAGGAGACGCCGGTGACCATCATGCACTGGCGGGCCGACTGGCAGAAGGACATGGACGAGGGTTTCCAGGACCTGGAGGTGGCCTTCCCCAATGCCACCTTCGAGTATTACCCGCCCTTGGCCAAGGGGCCCTGGCCCCCCAAGCCGCAAGATTACCCCCCGGGGGCCCGTACATGGCTGCCCGGCTGGGCAGTCGGGAACCCCCTCTCCCAACCAGAGAAGACGACGCCGGTGCAGAAGCTCATGGGCATCGGCCCTGGCACGTTGGAGGCCTTCCCCACCCAAAACGCCGTGGGCAAAGGGGTATGGCAGGATGGGCACTGGCTGGTGGCCGTCGGCCGGCCCTTGGCCGCTGCCGACGATGGCGAGATACCCCTCTCCCCTGGCAAGATGTATTCCCTCGCCTTCGCCCTTTGGATGGGCTCGGCCCAGGACCGGGGCGCACGCAAGTCCATCACCCAGCTCGGGCGCCTCATGCTGGAGACATAGGCCGTGAGCACGGTGCAGGAGGCAGAGCGGCTCATCTTGCTGGGGAAGGCATACGGCCTGTGTGCCCACCTCCTGGCCCCTCCCGCCCCTCTGCCACCTCAGTCCGGCCTAGTGCGGGAGCTACGAACCGTCCTCCGTCGCCTCGGCTACGAGGGGGCCTTGGCAGCCTTGGAGCATCTGGTGGAGGCCTGCCAGCAAGACCCAGAGGTCCTTCAAGGGGAGTACACCCGCCTCTTCTTGCAGAACCGCGTCCCCCCTTATGAGACCAGCTACCTGCCCAAAGGCTCCCAGGGGAGCATGCGCGAGCTAGCCGACATCGCTGGCTTCTACCGGGCCTTCGGCTTCCGGACGCATGGGGAGAAGCCTGACCACCTGGGGGCGGAGCTGGAGTTTGTGGCCCTCCTCTGCATCAAGGAGGCCTACGCCCTCCTAGCAGGCGACGACGAGGGAGCGCAGACATGTGCCCAGGCACGGCAGAAGTTCTGGCTGGAACACTTGGAAGCATGGCTACCGCCTTACAGCCATCGGTTGGCGGCGGAAGCCTCCCATCCCGCCTTCGCTGCCCTGGCCTCCCTCCTGCAGGCGGTGGCCTTGGGCAAATGAAAAAATGGCTGCGGGGCTAGGATTCGAACCTAGAACCTCCTGGTCCAGAGCCAGGTGTGCTACCGTTACACCACCCCGCAGCGCCAATATAGGATTTTAGCCGCAACCCTGGGCACGGGCAAGTTACCCCCACGACTCTATCGCCATCTGCACGCGGAGGCCCCCTCACGCCTCCACCTCCAAGCTTATGTCGAGAGCAGGGGCCGAGTGGGTAAGGGCCCCCACCGAGATGTAGTCCACTCCAGTGGCAGCCACCTCACGCACGTTGTCCAAGGTGATGCCTCCAGACGCCTCTAGCATGGCACGACCCCGGGCCAGGGCCACCACCTGTCGCATCTCCTCCAAGGGCATGTTGTCCAGGAGGAGGGCCTGGGCCCCCGCCTCCAGCGCCGCCTGCGCCTCTTCCAAGGAGGTCACCTCCACCTGCAGTGGCAGATGGGGGTAGGCCTCTCGGCATAGGCGCACAGCATCGGCGATGCCCAGGCCACGGGCCCGCATGGCTTGCAGATGGTTATCCTTGATGAGGATACCATCCGCCAGGTGTAGGCGATGGTTCTTCCCCCCTCCCACACGCACAGCATACTTCTCCAGGGTGCGCAGGCCTGGTGTGGTCTTGCGGGTGTCCCGCAGGACGACGCCACTGCCCTTGAGCCTCTCCACGAACCGGGCAGTGAGGGTGGCGATGCCCGAAAGCCTCTGTAAATAGTTGAGGGCTGTGCGCTCCGCCCGCAGGATGGGGGAAAGGGGGCCCTCTACCACGGCCAGCCTTTGGCCGGGGGATACCCACGCTCCGTCATCCACCATGGCATGGAACTGCAGGGAGGGATCCAGGGCCAAGAAAACCGCCTCGGCTAATGGGAGGCCGGCCACCACCCCCTCTGCCTTGGCCAAGAGGACCCCTTTCCCCCACTGGCTCGCAGGCACCAGGGCAGCGGTGGTGGGGTCATCATAGGCTCGGTCCTCCATGAGAGCCTGCTCCACCAGCCTGCGCAGGTGAGCGGGATGGAGCCCCAGCCCCTCTTGGCTCATAGCTCACCAGCGGCATGACGCCGCACCAGCTCCCACTGGGCAGGTGTCTCGGGGGAGGAGCCGGCGGCCAGCACACGCGACTTGGCCTCCTCATAGGGGAGACCCAGCTCCAGAAGGACACTTATGGCCACTGTGCCCGTGCGCCCCAACCCGCCAGCGCAATGGAGGAGCACCCTCTCCCCCTCCCGAAGTCGGCGGGCCAGGTTACCCACAAAGGCGCGATAGGCCGTTAGATCGCGAGGGACGTCCCCGTTCTCAATGGGGAAGAACTCCACTGGCCACGGCAGGGCACCCTGAGCGATGGCCTCGGCATATCGCGGGGACTTCTCCTCAACCTCCTCCCACGGGGAAAGGGAAACGAAGAGGGAGATCTTCAGGCGGGCCGCCCGGGTCACATCGCCCTCCAGAGGGCGTTGTCGCCCCGGCATGGAGGTGAGGAAGAGAGCCCCAGGCACCTCCGGCAAGCTCACCTCCCTAATGGAATCCCAACGCATGGCTCCTGAACCATCATCTTAAGGACTAGGGCCGGCAACGACTAGGTGATCCTACCGCTTAGGCCGCTAGATCCACCACGCGAGCGGCCACCACGTCCACCAGTCCCTTGTCGGTAACCCGCAGATCTGGGATGACGGGCAGGGCCAGGAAGGAGAGGATGGCATAAGGGGCAGGCACCCTCACCCCCAGCTCCCGCGCCGCCTCCTCCACCTCCCCAAGACCACGGGCCACCTCCTCTAGGGGCCGGGGGGACATGAGGCCAGCGATGGGAAGGGGAAGGGAGGCTAGAACCCTGCCCCCCGCTACCGCCACAAGCCCCCCCTGCATCCGCCAGATCTCCTGACAGGCCAGGAACATATCCTCGTCAGAGGCCCCCACGATGACGATGTTGTGGGAATCGTGAGCGAAGGATGAGGCGATGGCCCCCCGCTGGAGCCCGAACCCCTTCACCAGCCCCACCCCCACGTTGCCCGTGCCCTTATGGCGCTCCACCACCGCCAGCTTGACGATGTCCTGCTGCAGGTCGGGCAGGACGTAGCCCTCGGCATCCCTAGGGAGCTCGGCTTCCACCCGCCTCGTGATAATCTGGCGCGGGACGATCTCGATGACTGGCAGGGGGCCGGGGCGGGCCCTCAAGCGGAAAGCAGCAGCGGTGATGGGCGCCGGCCGCACCGTGCGAGTGAGCCAACGGGGTATGCGCCTCACCCCCTGGAAGATGGGATGGCCATCCTGGGCCACCAGCTGGCCCCGGTAGTAGACCTGGCGCGGGCGCAGGTCGTAAAGGTCGTCGGCCACCAGGAGGTTGGCCACATAGCCTGGGGCCACCGCCCCATGGTGGCGCAGACGGAAGTGGGTGGCGGGGACGATGGTCACCATCTGCACGGCCCGAATGGGCCGCAGGCCCAGGCGCACCGCCTTGCGCACCACAGCATCGATGTCTCCGTCCTGCAGGAGATCACGGCAGGAACGGTCGTCCACCACCAGCATGCACCGGGGGTAGGTGTCGTCGGACACTAAGGGCAGGAGCTCCTCCAGGTTTTTCTCGGTGGTGCCCTCCCGGATCATGAGGTACATGCCCCGGCGCACCTTCTCCCACCCCTCCTCCAACTGGGTGGTCTCGTGGTCGGAGCGAGGGCCAGCGCATAGGTAGGCGTTGAGGTCCTTGCCGCGCACCTTGGGAGCATGGCCGTCCACCACCGAGCCCCAGGCCGCCTCCACCTTGTCCAGGCAGGCGCGATGGCCGTGGATGACCCCCGGGAAGTTCATGAGCTCCCCTAGGCCGATGGCCTCCGGCCACCTGAGGGCCCGCCTGATCTCCCGCGGGCCCAGGACGGCCCCCGAGGTCTCCAGGTCGAAGGTGGCGGGCACGCAGGAGGGCACCATGAGGAAGACATCCAAGGGCAGATGGCGAGCATCCCGCAGGTAGCGACGGAGGCCGCGCAGACCAGCCACGTTGGCCAGCTCGTGCAGGTCGGTAACTACGGCCGTGGTGCCACGGGGCACCACCGCCCGCGCGTACTGGTCTACATACAGGTATGAGCTCTCCAGGTGGACATGCCCATCGATGAACCCTGGCAATAGGTAGGCCCCGCCTAGGTCCACCACCTCCTGGGCCCGATACTCCTCCCGCCCCACAGCCGCCATGTAGCCGTCCTTAATGAGCACGTCCCCTTCCTCCACCTCGGAGGTGAAGACGTTGACGATGCGGGCGTTGCGCAACAAAAGGTCGCCGGGGATATCGCCCCTGGCAGCGGCGATGACCTGGGGCATGTGCGCCAGGTAGTCCTCCATCATGGCTCCACCCCCTTGACCGTCCATATATCGGGCAGGTGCCTGAACTGCTCCTGACAGTCTAGACCATAGCCTACTAGGAACTGGTCTGGCACCTGGAATCCCAGGTAGTGCACCTCCACCTCATACTGGCCGGGTTTCATCTTGCGCAACAGGGCGCAGATGCGCAAGCTGGCGGGCTTCTTCTCTCGGAGATAGCGCACCATCTGGGCCAGGGTAGCCCCCGTGTCCACGATGTCCTCCACCAGGATGACGTGTCGGCCTCCGATGGGGAGGCGGGGTTCATGATATATGTTGACCTCCCCACTGGAGGCGGTGCGGTGGCCATAGCTAGCGGCGCCGATGAAGTCTACCTCCACCGGCATACGTAGCTGCCGCACCAGATCAGCCAAGAAGATGAAGCTGCCCTTCAGGGCCCCTAGCAGGAGGGGACGCTGCCCTTGGTAGTCTTGTTCAATCTGGCGGGCCAGCTCCTTGACCCGCCGGAGGATGAGGCGGCGGCCGATGAGACGGAAGTGGGGACGTATCTCGCCCACCTCTTCATGCCTCCCCCTCCATTTTAGGACCTTCAGCTCACCTCTAGCATGCGCTGCAGGGCCACCCGCGCCCAGTGGGCCGTTTCCTCGTCCACCTTCACCTGGTTGACGATGCGCCCCTGGGCCAGCTCCTCCAGCACCCAGCAGAGATAGGCAGGGTGGATGCGATACATGGTGGAGCAGGGACACACCACGGGGTCCAGGCAGAAGACTATCTTGTCGGGATTCTCCCGCGCCAAACGGGAGACGAGGTTTATCTCTGTGCCCACCGCCCACTTGCTGCCTGGAGGTGCCTCCTGGATGGTGCGGGCGATGAACTCGGTGGAGCCGTCCATGTCCGCCGCCTGCACCACCTCCATGCGGCACTCGGGGTGGACGATGACCTTGACATCGGGGTAGCGGCGGCGGGCTTCCTCTATCTGCTGCACGGTGAACCGCTGGTGTACCGAGCAGTGGCCCTTCCAAAGGATGATCTTGGCCCCTCGCAGGGCCTCCTCACGGTTGCCCCCAAGGCTGCCGTAGGGAAGGGTATAGTCCCAGACGGGCATCTCCTCCAGGGATAGACCCAACTTGAGGCCGGTGTTGCGCCCCAGGTGCTGGTCGGGGAAGAAGAGGACCTTGTCGGCCCGCTCCAGGGCCCACTGGAGGACCTTCTTGGCGTTGGAGGATGTGCAAACGATGCCGCCGTTACGGCCACAAAAGGCCTTGAGGGCGGCCGCAGAGTTGATATAGGTTACGGGCATGATGTGGCCCAAGGCCAACTCCTGCAGCTCCTCCCAACAGGCATAGACGTCCTCTGGATCGGCCATGTCGGCCATGGAGCAGCCGGCCGACATGTTGGGGAGGATGACCTTCTGGTGGGGTTGGGAGAGGATGTCGGCCGATTCGGCCATGAAGTGGACGCCGCAGAAGACGATGAACTCCGCTTCTGCCCGCTGGGCCGCCCACTGGGCCAGCTTGAAGGAGTCACCCCGTACGTCGGCGAACTGAATGATATCCTCCCGCTGATAATGGTGGCCCAACACCACACACCTCTCCCCCAAGATACGGCGGGAACGAGCGATGCGCTCCTTAAGCTCCTGAGCGCTCAGGCGCCAATACTCCTGCGGTATCTCCCTCTGCCAGAAGGCGAAGGCCGGCTCCTCGGCCAGGGGCCGTGTCTCCAAGGGCCGCCCCGTGGGACACTCCATGGCCTCGTTGAGCAGGTCCTCCTCCGTCAGGAGGGGTAAGGCCCGGGCCTGAATCCCCATGCTCACACCTCATTTAGTGTCACCGTGACACTATCCGATGGGAACAGGCTAACACGAGGTGGAGGGTGGTGTCAAGGGCTGGGGGCCTCTAGGATGGAGCTGGAGGTAAGGGCATGGGGGAGCCGGTGATAGCCTTGGATGCCATGGGGGGGGACCACGCCCCCAGGGAGACGGTGGCGGGGGCGGTGATGGCCTGTCGCCAGATGGGGATGAGGGTGGCCCTGGTGGGCCGCCCTCAGGAGGTGGAAGCCGAGCTAGCCAGGCATGGGGCCTTGCCGCCGGGGCTGGAGGTGGTAGAGGCCAGCGAGGTCATCGGCATGGAAGAGGAGCCAGCGCGTGCTGCCTGGCGCAAGCGGGACTCCTCCATCGCCGTGGGCCTCCGTCTGCTGAAGGAAGGCAGGGCCCAGGCCTTCGTCTCCGCCGGCAACACGGGGGCGGTGATGGCCGCCGCCATCATGTACCTTGGGCGCATCCGCGGCATCGAGCGTCCCACCCTGGCCGCTGTCATGCCCGTGGGGAGACCTGTGGTCCTCCTGTTGGACGTGGGGGCCAATGCCGACGCCAAGCCCCACTATCTCCTACAGTGGGCGCAGATGGCCGCCGCCTATATGGAGAGGGTCTGGAAAGTGGAGCGGCCCAGGGTGGGGCTCCTCAACATCGGCGAGGAGGAGGTGAAAGGCAACGCCCTGGCCCAGGAGGCCCACCGCCTCCTCAAGAGCTCGGGCCTCAACTTCATAGGCAATGTCGAGGGCAAGGACATCACCCGCGGTGTGGCAGATGTGGTGGTCACCGATGGGTTCACAGGTAACGTAGTCATCAAGACCATGGAGGGGATGGTGGACCTCATGAAGGACATGGCCCGCCAGGCGCTGGCGGGGCGCAGGAGGAACTTCCTGGCCCTGCCCCTCCTCCTCCCTGCTCTCCCCTTCGTGGTGGCAGCGGGGGCGGTAGTGGCCCCATCGGTGCTGGAACTCTTGCGCCGCACCAGCTGGCGAGAGTATGGCGCTGGCCCCCTATTGGGGGTGGACGGCCTGGTTTTCGTGGCCCATGGCCGAAGCGATGCTCGCGCCATCCGCTCCGCCCTAAGGGTGGCGCAGGAGGCAGTCCGCTCGGGCATGCTAGAGGCCCTGCGCCAACTGAGGGTCTAACCGCCCCGGAACTCCTCCCAAGCCTGCCTCAGGATATCGGGGTGGGCCAAAAGGTCCACGCAGGTCATGGCCAAGGCCTTGGCCGCGTCCAGCAGGGCGCGGTGCCCCTCCTCGGAGGCAGCGAACTCGCGGAACTCCTCAGTGTGGATGGGGACCCCCGGAGGAGCCACGGCAATGGTGGGATGGATGGCCGGGAGCATGTGGCTCACGTTGCCCATGTCGGTGGAGCCCAGAGCCCGCCCCTCCCCACCCTCCACTTTTCGGCCCAGGGCCTCAAAGTTGGCCTGGAAGACTTGGGCTAGGACCATATTGGTGCGCATAGTCATGTAGCGCGTCTCCTCCCCCCAACGGAAGCGCAGCTGGCAGCCGGTGGCCTCCGCCCCCGCCCGGAAGCAGGAGAGGACCTTCTCCCGCAAAACCTCCAGATAGTCGTCCTCCGGTGCCCGCACCAAGAGGGAGGCCGCCGTGCGATGGGGGATGACGTTCACCGCCTGCCCACCATCGGTGATGATGCCGTGGATGCGAGCCCCATCCCGCACCTGCTGGCGCAAAAGCCCCAGAGAGGCGAACGATATGATCATGGCGTCCAAGGCATTGATGCCCCCCTCTGGGGCAGCAGCGGCGTGGGATGGCCTCCCCAAGAACTCCACCTCCAGCTCGATGCACGCCAGGGCACGGGTCACCACGGCATTGGCAGAGCCGGGGTGCACCAGCATGGCGCAGTCCAGGCCATCGAAGGCACCCCGCCGAGCCATGATGACCTTGCCCCCCGCCACCTCCTCCGCTGGTGTGCCTATCACGTAAACGGTGCCTCCCAGAGCCTCCACCGCCGGCCTCACCGCCACTCCCGCCCCCACCGAGGCGGTGCCTATGATGTTATGTCCACATCCGTGGCCTATGCCCGGCAGGGCATCGTACTCCGCCAGGAAAGCGATGTGAGGGCCTCCGGAGCCATATGTGGCCCGAAAGGCCGTCTCCAGCCCGCATATCCCTCTCTCCACCCGGAAGCCATGGGACTCCAGGTAATCGGAGAGCCAGCGGCAGGCCTGCCGTTCTTGGAATGCCGTCTCCGGATGCCCGTGGATGCGGAGGCTCAGGTCCACCAGCTCATGGCGGCGGGCATCCACCTCTAACCTGACCTTCTCCTTAAGGGACGCGTGACGGCTCATCCTTTCACCTCTCCCATAGGGGAGTCTGGGCCATTTTATCACCCTCGCTGGCGAAGTGGCATAATGGGAAAAGAGCCATGGAGCCCATAGCCTGGCTGGGCGATAGGGTGCGCATCCTCGACCAGACCCTGCTGCCCCACCAGGAGCTGTACCTGGAGCTGAGGGACCATCGCCAGGTGGCGGAGGCCATCAGGGCCATGCGGGTGCGTGGAGCGCCCCTGATAGGCATCGCCGCTGCTTATGGGTTGGCCCTGGCTGCCCTCCACGCCCCCACTCAGGACATGGGCGCATTCCTAGCTTTTCTTGAGGAGGCGGCGGAGGAGCTAAGGGCCACCCGCCCCACGGCCGTCAACCTCTCTTGGGCCTTAGAACGCCTCCTGGGCAGGGCTCGCGCCTGCACCACCCCCCAGGAGGCTCAGTCGATGGTGGTGGCCGAGGCTCAGGCGCTGCACTATCATCAGGCCGAGGCCGACCTACGCCTGGCCCGCCAGGGCGCCCTCCTCCTCCCTGATGGGGGGGCCGTCCTCACCCATTGCAACACGGGCGCCCTGGCTACCGGGGGCTATGGCACCGCCTTGGGCATCGTCAAGGCGGCATGGGAGATGGGGCGCATCGCCCACGTCTACCTCACGGAGACCCGTCCCCTCCTGCAGGGGGCGCGGCTGACGGCCTGGGAGCTCACACGCCAAGGCATCCCCTGCACCCTGGTGGTGGACGGGGCCGCCGGCCACCTGTTGGCCCGCGGCCTAGCCCAAGCGGTGTTAGTGGGGGCCGACCGCATCGCCAGGAATGGGGACGTGGCCAACAAGATCGGCACCTATGCCCTAGCTGTGCTGGCCAAGGAGCATAGGATCCCCTTCATCGTAGCCGCTCCCACCAGCACTATCGACCTATCATGTCCTGAAGGCCTCGCCATACCCATCGAAGAGCGATCCCCTGAGGAGGTGCGCACCATCATGGGGCTCCCCACGGCGCCCCCTGGCGTGAAGGCCCTCAACCCGGCCTTCGACATCACCCCCGCCCATCTGGTGACGGCCATCGTCACCGAGCAGGGGGTGGCCTATCCTCCTTATCGGGAATCATTGCCAGCCCTTATGTCGTTGCCGGAGGTCTCCCATGGTTGAGAAGCGGGCCCGCCTGGCGGTCATCGGCGGAAGCGGCCTTTACCAGATGGAGGAGCTCTCCCAGGTGGAGGAGGTGCGCCTAGAAACCCCCTTCGGCGCCCCCTCGGATACCATCGTCCTGGGCGCCTTAAGCGGTGAGAAGGTCGCCTTCCTGCCGCGGCACGGGCGAGGGCACCGCATATTGCCCTCAGAGCTTCCCAACCTGGCCAACATCTATGCCCTTAAGCTCCTAGGGGTGGAGATGGTGGTGGCCGTCTCGGCGGTAGGGTCCTTGCGGGAGGAGCTGGCCCCCTTACACCTGGTGGTGCCCGACCAGCTCATCGACCGCACCCGAGGGCGACCGAGCACCTTCTTCGGCCAAGGGCTGGTGGCCCACATCGCGCTGGCCGATCCCTTCTGCCCCCTCCTGCGCCGCGCCCTGGTGGAGGCGGCGCACCAGGCAGGCGCCACGGTTCACGATGGTGGCACCTACGTGGTCATCGAAGGGCCAGCCTTCTCCACCAGGGCCGAGTCCCACCTCTATCGCTCCTGGGGGGCGGACGTCATCGGCATGACCGCCCTGCCCGAGGCCCGCCTGGCGCGGGAGGCGGAGATGTGCTACGCCACCTTGGCAGTGATCACTGACTACGATGTATGGCACCCTCACCACGCAGATGTCACGGCGGAGATGATCCTGAGCAACTTGCAACGGGGGATGGCCATGTCCCGCCAGGTGCTGCGCCAGCTCATACCCCTATTGCCACGGGAGCGGAGTTGCCCCTGCCCCAATGCCCTCCGCGACGCCCTAGTAACCCCCTGGCAGCTGGTGCCCAGGGAGACCGTGGAGCGCCTTCGTCCCCTCATCCAGAAGTATCTGCCGCTGGAGGAGCACGGGTGAAGGAAGCCCTCTCGCTGGAGCGACGTCCCGTCAAATATGTGGTCCAGTGGTTGAAGGAAAGGGAGCTTATCCGCCCGCTCCTCCTAGCCCACCAGGCCTATGCGGCCCTGGCCGTGGCCCATCTCTCCCCCCGTCTCTTCCCTCGTAGCCGCTATTTCCTGGCCCAGGGGCAAGGGGGGTGGGCCCTCCTGTTCTACGCTCACGCCGAGCCCACACCCCTCACCCTCACTTTGGGGGAGGAAGGCCCCTTAGAGGCCCTTTTGCGCCTCCACCCTGGGCCCCGCTGGACCTTTCTCTCCCTGCAGACGCACCACCTGGCGGTGGCCCAACGCCACTTCTCCCTCTCCCAGCGCCACCTCATGCTGCGGATGCGGGTGGATGCAGACAGCTTTACCCCTCCCCCACCCGTACCCCAGGTGGAGGTGGTGCGCCTTACTGGCAGGGAGGTGGCAGCCATCAATCGCCTTTACAGCGCCGAGGGCGGCGTTACCTCCTACCCTCCCTCCGTCATCGACGAAGGCATATACTACGGGGGGATGTGGGATGGTAAGCTGGTGGCCATCGCAGGAACTCATGTGGTCGCCCCCGAGGAGGGGGTTGCAGTGGTGGGCAACGTCTTCACCCATCCCCGCTTCCGCGGCCGCGGGCTGGCCACCTTGGTGACGGGGGCAGTGACCGGCCACCTGCTGGACATCTGCCGGCAGGTCTATCTGACGGTGGACTCCCAAAACGCCCCAGCCATCGCTGCCTACCGCCGTCTGGGGTACCGTGTGGAGTGCACCCTCTACGAGACGCCGGCCCTGAGGCGCGACCTGGTAGGGCTTTTCCCCCTGCTGCGGCGGCTTATGGCCCGCTGGCGAGGGGGTGACCAGGGGAACGAGATCGTCATATTATGAACCTTTGGAGGCGCCATGGCTCGCCCGACAGTGGAACACGACGTTTGCGACCTCTCCCTGGCCCCAGAGGGGGTAAAGCGCATCGAGTGGGCTGCCAGGGAGATGCCGGTGGTGGGGCTTATCCGCCAGCGATTCGCTCGCGAAAGGCCCTTGGAGGGGGTCCGTATCGCTGCCTGCTTGCACATCACCACCGAGACGGCCAACCTGGCCCTCTGTCTGCGGGATGGGGGGGCACAGCTGGCCCTGTGCGCCTCCAACCCCCTCTCCACCCAGGACGACGTGGCCGCCGCCCTGGTCCAGGAATACGGCATCTCGGTCTTCGCCATAAGGGGGGAAGACGAGGCCACCTACTACCAGCATATACGCCGCGCCTTGGCCATAATCCCCCACATCACCATGGACGACGGGGCTGATCTGGTCACCACCCTCCACAAGGAGCAACCCCATCTGGCGCAGCAGGTGCTGGGCGGCACCGAGGAGACCACCACCGGCGTCATCCGCCTGCGGGCCATGGCGCGTGATGGTGTCCTCCTGTACCCCATCATCGCTGTCAACGAGGCCCAGACCAAGCACCTGTTCGACAACCGCTATGGCACCGGCCAGAGCACCATCGACGGTATCACCCGGGCCACCAACATCCTATGGGCCGGCAAGAAGGTGGTGGTGGCTGGCTATGGCTGGTGCGGGCGGGGCGTGGCCATGCGTGCCCGCGGCCTTGGGGCCCAGGTGGTGGTCACCGAGGTGGACCCAGTGCGGGCCTTGGAGGCAGCCATGGACGGCTTCATGGTCATGCCCATGGCCGAGGCGGCCAAGGTAGGGGACATCTTCATCACCCTCACCGGCGATGTCAACGTCATCGACCGCCCCCACCTGGAGGTCATGAAGGACGGGGCCATCCTGGCCAACTCCGGCCACTTCAACGTGGAGATCAACATCCCCGCCCTGGAGGCCATGAGCCAGGAGAAGAGGCGAATACGCCCCCACGTGGACGAATACCGGCTCCGCGATGGCCGCCGCCTCTACCTGCTGGCAGAGGGACGGCTCATCAACCTGGCAGCCGCTGAAGGCCATCCCGCCAGCGTCATGGACATGAGCTTCGCCAACCAGGCCTTGGCCGTGGAATACCTGGCCACCAGGGAGGAGAGGCTACCCCCTGGCGTCTACGATGTCCCTCGCGAGCTGGACCAGCAGGTAGCCCGCCTTAAGCTAGCATCTATGGGCATCACCATCGACGAGCTGACGGAGGAGCAGCGACGTTACCTCTCCAGCTGGGAGGAAGGCACATGATCATAATTACGATTAGGAGGTAAGACATGGCGCTGACCCTTATGAGCGCACCCTCGGTGCTTATGACGGCGGAGTCCGTTACAGAAGGACACCCCGACAAGCTGTGCGACCAGATCGCTGACGCCATCCTGGATGAGATCCTGGAGCATGATCCCAACGCCCATGTGGCCTGCGAGGTGACGGCCACCACCGGCCTCGTGGTCATCCTTGGCGAGATCACCACCAAGCATTACATCAACTACGACGACGTGGCCCGCCGCGTCATCCGGGAGGTAGGCTATACCAAGCCCGAATATCAGTTCGAGGCCAACTCCTGTGGCATCATCGTCTCCATCAAGCGGCAGGCTCCCGAGATCGCCAAAGCTGTAGGCGAGGACGAGGGGGCCGGCGACCAGGGCATCATGATCGGCTTCGCCTGCACCGAGACGCCGGAGCTGATGCCCCTGCCCATTATGTTGGCCCATCGCCTTTGCATGCGCCTGGCCGAGTGCCGCAAGAAGGGCATCATCCCCTATCTGCGCCCCGATGGCAAGTCCCAGGTGACCATCGAGTACTCCTATGGGGAGCCCAAGCGGGCGGCAGCGGTGGTCATCGCTGCCCAACACGACGAGCGAGATGAGCGTGGGCCCATCACCCAGGAGCGCATACGGGCCGATGTCATCGAACAGGTGATAAGGCCTGTATTGGGCCATTGGCTGGACTCCCAGACAGATATCCACGTCAACCGCAGCGGCAGCTTCATCCTAGGGGGGCCGGCGGCGGACACGGGCCTCTCGGGCCGCAAGAACATCGTGGACACCTACGGCTCCGCTGCCCGCCATGGGGGCGGCTCCTTCTCCGGCAAAGATCCCTCCAAGGTGGACCGATCGGCCACCTACGCCGCCCGCTGGGTGGCCAAGAACCTGGTAGCCGCCGGCCTAGCGGAGCGGGTGGAGGTGGAGCTGTGCTACGCCATCGGCCATCCCCAGCCAGTGGCCGTGTCGGTGGAGACCTTCGGCACCCACAAGTTCGACCATGGTGGGTTGGTGGAGATGGTGCGCCGGCACTTCGACCTCAGCCCCAAGAGCATCATTACCACCTTGGACCTCCGCCGGCCCATCTACCGGCCCATAGCTGCCTATGGCCACTTCGGCCGCACCGACCTCGACCTGCCCTGGGAACGCACAGATAAGGTTGAGGAGCTGCGGCGGGCAGCTGGGCTAACACAACGAGCCTGAAAAACCCTAAGACCCTTCAGACCCAATAGTGGAGGTGAGGGAGTGTATGCCCTTATCATCGCGGGCGGAGAGGGCGAGCGACTACGCCCCTACACTTGGGACCGTCCTAAGCCCATGGTAGAGGTAGCCGGGCGTCCCATCCTGGAGCACCAGGTGCGGTGGCTAAAGAGGTACGGCGTCACCCATGTCGTCATCCTCTGTCACTATAAGGCGGAGGTGGTCCAGGACTACTTTGGCGATGGCTCCCGCTTTGGCCTACATATCAGCTACACGGTGGAGGAAAGGCCCCTCGGCCGGGGAGGAGCCCTGAAGCTAGGGCATACCCTTCTCCCGGCAGACGCCGACCCCATCGTGGCCCTCAACGGCGATATCCTCACCAACCAGCCCCTGGACCGGCTGGTGGCCTACCATCAGCGCAAAGGGGCGGTGGCCACCATCATGCTGGTGCCCCTCAAGAGCCCTTATGGCATCGTTCGCATGGGACGGGAGGGCCGCATCCGGGAGTTTGTGGAGAAGCCCCGCCTCTCCTTCTGGATCAACGGTGGCGTCTACGTCCTCTCTCCTGCCATCTTCCCTCTACTGCCCGACCAGGGTGACCATGAGACCACCACCTTCCCATTGCTGGCACAAGAGGGCAAGCTCTACGGCTTCCGCAGCCGCGCCTATTGGCGGGCAGTGGACACCATAAAGGATCTTCGGGAGGCTAATGAGGAGGTGAGGGCCCTAGGGCTATGACGCGCATACGCTTTGGCACTGACGGTTGGCGGGGTATCATCGCCGCCGATTATACCTTTGATGCCGTCCGCGCCTGCGCCGAGGGGTTCGCCCGATATCTGGAGGAGGAAGGCGTGCGGCGAGGCGTGGTAGTGGGCTACGACACCCGCTTCGCTGCCGAGGACTTCGCCTTGGCCGCTGCCGAGGTCCTCTGTGCCCACGAGATACCTGTCTTCCTAACCCCCCATCCCACCCCTACGCCGGTGGTGGCCCACGGCATCCTCCAGTTGGGCGCCGATGGGGCAGTAGTCATCACGGCCAGCCACAACCCCTGGCGGTGGCTGGGCTTTAAGGTGCGCCCCTCCTACGGCGGAAGCGCGCCCCCGCCCGTCCTGCAGCGTATTGAGGCCCTCATTCCTCCTGCCGAAGAGTGGACACGTATACCCCGCCTCCGGCAGGACGAGGCGCGTCGCCATGGCCTTTTGGAGGACTTCGACCCTACCCCAGGCTATATGCGCCATGTGGAGGGGCTCCTGGACATGGAAGCTATGAGAGGAGCTGGCCTGCGGGTGGTGGTGGACCCCATGCACGGCGCTGCCGCTGGCTACCTCCTTCGCCTCCTGGCCGGCGGTCGCACCAAGGTGTGGCAGATAAGGGGCGGGCGTAACCCCATCTTCCCGGGCATGGCCAACCCCGAGCCCATAGCTCGCAACTTAAAGCCCCTTTCCAGGGCCATCCGCCGCCACGACGCCCATGTGGGCCTAGCCACCGACGGCGATGGCGACCGCCTCGGGGTAATGGACGAGAACGGTCGCTTCCTGGACAACCAGCGCACCTTCGCCCTCCTCACCTATTACCTGCTGGAGGTGCAGGGGCTGCGGGGACCCATCGTCAAGTCCGTCACCGCCACCCGCATGGTCTTCCCTCTGGCCCAGCCTTACTCCCTGCCCATATACGAAACAGGGGTGGGGTTCAAGTTCCTGGGGCCTAAGATGATGGAGGTGGACGCCATCATCGCTGGCGAGGAGTCGGGCGGGTGCGCCTTCCGTGGCCACCTGCCGGAGCGGGATGGCATCTTCTCCGCCCTCTGCTTTTTGGACCTGATGGTCAAGCGGGGGAAGACGCCCTCCCAGCTGGTGGAGGAGCTGTTCTCCCGCATCGGCCCCCACTACTACGACCGCATCGACGTGGAGATAGACGAGAGGCGAAGGGAGGAGCTACAGGCCTGCCTGAACGATCTCTCCCCCTCTAGCGTGGGGGGCTTGCAAGTGGTGGGGAGGGACGCCATTGATGGTGTCCGCCTCCTCCTGGACAGGGGGTGGGTCATCTTCCGCCTCTCGGGCACCGAGCCCCTCCTGCGCATCTACAGCGAGGTCCGGGGAGAGGCAGCGGAGGTGAAGAGGGTGCTGGCCGATGCCCGCCGTCTGGTGGGGGTGTGAAGGTGGACCTGCTGGACGACCCTCAGGCCATGGCCATCCGCGACCCGGAGGGCATGCTTCAGGCCATCTTGGACCTGCCAGCCCAGTGCCGGCGAGCCTGGCAAGAGGCCCAGGCCCTCCATCTCCCCTACAAAGGCCTGGAGCGGATGGTCGTCCTGGGTATGGGGGGCTCCGCCATCGCTGCCGACTACCTAGCAGCCATCTGCCCGCGGCCGGTGGTGGCTGTGCGCGGCTACCAACTCCCCCCATGGGTGGACGATAGGACGCTGGTGGTGGCCTCCAGCTATTCCGGCCAGACGGAGGAGACCGTCTCCGCCTTTCAGGAGGCCCTGGCCTCTACCGCCCCCAAGGTGGTCCTCACCTCGGGAGGCCATCTCCTATCCCTGGCCCAGGAGCATGCCATCCCCGCCTTCGTCATCTCCTATAAGGGCCAGCCCCGCGCCGCCCTGGGCTATAGCCTGATGCCCCTTCTGGCTATAGCCCAGAAGGTGGGGCTATCAGACGACCTAGGCCCTCAGGTGGAGGAGGCGCTGGCCCTGGCGGAGCGGGAGGCCCAGGCCCTAGGCCCCGGCGGCCCCGACCACCGCGCCCGCGATCTGGCCCGCCGCCTCCATGGCCGACTGCCCGTGGCCTACGCCGCCCAACACCTGGTCCCTGTGGCCCGCCGCTTCAAGACCCAGCTCAACGAGAACGCCAAGGCTTGGGCCTTCTTCGAGGAGCTGCCGGAGGCCGACCACAACGCCGTCCTCGCCTACCGCATCCCCCAGGCGGTGGCCAGATTGACCCTGTTGGTCTTCATAAGGGCAGAAGGGCTCCACCCGCGCGTGGAGATGCGCTACCGACTCACCCGCCGGCTGGCAGAGGAGACCGGCGTGGAGACCGTGGAATTGACGGCGCCTGGGTCCTCGCCCCTCGCCCAGATGCTCTCGGCCACCGTCCTGTGCGACCTGGCCAGCTGCTACCTAGCGTTCCTCAACGACGTAGACCCCACCCCTGTACCAGAGATCGACCGACTCAAGGGCTGGATGGCCCACCCCCCTATCTAGCAGCATAGGGAGCCAGCCGAGGCCTTAGCTGTTGCGCTACCGCTTGCTGTACTGGGGCGCCTTACGAGCCCGCTTCAGCCCGTACTTCTGGCGCTCCTTGACCCTCGGGTCGCGAGTGAGGAGCCCTGCCTGCTTGAGGACGGCTCTGAGCTCGCCATTCCACCGCACCAACGCTCGCGCCAGGCCGTGGGCGATGGCCCCTGCCCAGCCAGATATGCCCCCCCCGCGCACCTGCACACTGACGTTAAAGCGCTGGCTGGTCCCCGTCAGCTCCAGGGGGCGGCGGATCTGGAGCTGGTGCAGGAGGCGGGGGAAAACCTCTGTGAAGGGGCGGCCATTGACGATGATGTGACCTCCCTGGCCCCCTACGGCCTCGTAGATGCGCACACGAGCGGTGGCAGTCTTCCGGCGCCCCACCCCTTCCACATAGGGGCCGCGGAAGATCTCGCTAGCAGTCTCCATCGTCATGGTCTATCCCCCTCCTGATCCATAGCGGAGGTGGCGAGTTGCCTCTGGCTCCATCTCACCTGAGCCTCGTGCGGATGTTGGGGCCCGGGATATACCTTGAGGCGTCCCAAGAGCTTGCGCCCCAGGCGGTTCTTGGGGAGCATGCGCTTGACCGCCAGCTCGATAACTCGCTCCGGGTGGCGGGCCAGCATATCCCTTAGAGGCATCTCCTTGAGCCCCCCCATATAGCCAGAGTGCCGTCGATAGATCTTCTGGGTGAGCTTCCTTCCGGTGACCCGCACCTTAGCGGCGTTGATGACCACCACATAGTCCCCCACCGGCAGGTGAGGTGTGTAGATGGGCTTGTGCTTGCCCATGAGGAGGCGGGCCACATGGGTGGCCAGGCGGCCCAGGACCTGCCCCTGAGCGTCCACCACATGCCAATGAGGCGTCAGCTCCTTCTCCTTAGGCTGATATGTCTTGGCTCGCTTGAGCTTCATGGCCGAATATCTCCTCGTCATAGTATATCCGCATGAGGCACAGTCCGTGAGGGGGGGCAGCCCAGGACGCAGCCCCCGGTGGCCCCTTCCGCACCATCTCCTCAAAGGCCTGGGGGGAGAGGCGCCCCCTCCCCACCTCCACCAGGGCCCCCACGGTCCGCCGCACCTGCTGGGGCAGGAAGGCATTGGCCTCCATGTCCAGGAAGGCCATCTCCCCACGCCACCAAAAGCGACATCGAAAGACGCGCCGCACCGACTTGCCAGCCATGGCTGGCTGGGTGAAGGCGGCGAAATCATGCTCCCCCTCTATGGAGGGAGCAACACGGGCCATGGACTCCAGATCCAGGGGCCCCGGAAGATGCCATGCGAACCGTCGCCAAAGAGGGGAGCGGGCAGGGCGCAGAAGGATGGAGTACCTGTACCAGCGGCGGCGGGCCCGACGTCGCACATCGAAGGAGAGAGGTACATATGCCGCCTCCACTACCGCTATATCCTCGGGTAGGTAGTGGTTAAGCCCCTCTACGAAGGCCCTCGGGGGCAGCGGCTTTCCCGTGCGGAAGGAGGCCACTTGCCCTTTGGCATGTACTCCAGCGTCGGTCCGTCCGGCCATAGCTACGCGTGTCCTCTCCCCTGTGAGGCGGAAGATGGCCGCCTCCAAGGCCCCCTGCACGGTGGGTGCATTGGCCTGGAGCTGAGACCCGGCGTAAGCGGTACCTTCATACTCCAGGAGAAGGGCGATACGGCGTTCGTCCACCTCAGGTGGCGCTTTGGGAGGAATGAGGCGAGTCCACCAGCTCCAGCTGGACTAGGCGGGCCCCGTCCCCCTGACGGTGCCCCAGCTTGATGACGCGCGTATACCCACCTGTGCGGTTAGCATACCGCTGGGCCAGCTCCCCAAAGAGCTTGCGCACCACCTTCTTGTCATAGATGAACGCCAGGGCCTGCCTACGGGCGCTCAGGTCGCCCCGCTTGCCCAGGGTGATCATCTTCTCGGCCAGGCCCCTCACCTCCTTGGCCTTGGCCTCGGTGGTGACGATCCTCTCGTGGCGCAACAGCTCGGTGACCTGATTGCGGAAGAGGGCCAGGCGGTGGTCGGTGGGCCGCCCCAGCTTGCGGCCATCGATCTGGTGGGCCATGAGCTATTCCTCCCGCTCCAGTTTAGGTTTCAGCTCCAGGAGCTTAGCCAGGCGGGGGTCCACCTCCATCCCCTCCCACTCCTCCTGGGGAACCTGGGGCGCCTCCTCCGGGGCCTTGGCCTCCACCTCTTGGGAGGAGGCCGCCGCCCCCTCAGCCATTGGGGCGGCCGCCGTCTCCTCAGCCACTGTCGCCGGGGGCACCTCCTCGGCCACCTCCCCCTCAGCCACCATCTCCAACGGCATCTCTTCGGCTACCTCAAGGGCACCCTCCGAAGGTGCAAGGGAGATCCTCCCCCTGGCCGGCAAGATGCCCATCTCCTCCAGCCGCTGGCGCAACTCCTCATAGGACTTGGGGCCGAAGTTGCGCAAGGAGAGGATCTCCTCCTCCGTCCGCTCCAATAACTGGCCCACCGTCTCGATGCCTGTGCGGCGGAGGGCGTTATAGGTACGGATGGAGAGGCGCAGCTGGCTTATGGGCATGTTGCGCTGCTCATCCGTCAGGAGGAGTCCAGCCCCAATGCCACGAGAGACCATAGGGGCCGAATGCCGCCCCAGGCCGGACACGATGCGCAAGTGATCCATGAGGATGTCCGCCGCCTTCCTTATGGCCTCCACCGCCTCGATGGTGCCATCGGTCCAGACCTCCAGGATGAGGCGGTCGTAGTTGGCGGCCTGCCCAACACGCATAGGCTCCACCTCATAGCTCACCTTCTTCACAGGGGAGAATACCGCGTCCACGGCGATGACCCCGATGGGCAGACCATTCTGCTGGCTGGCGGGGCGAAAGCCACGCCCTATCTCCACCGTCATCTCCGCATACACATGAGCCTCGGGAGAGTCTAGGGTCAGCAGGTGCTGCTCAGGGTTCACTATCTCCAGGTGCTCTGGCAGCCGGAGCTCGGCAGCGGTGACCTCTCCCTCGCGTCCCCCCACGTCTAGGATGATGGTGCCCGGGCGAGGAGCTAAGGCCCGGATCCGCAGCTGCTTCACGTTGAGGAGGAACTCGATGGCGTCCTCCTTCACATGACGTATGGTGGAGAACTCGTGCAGAAGGCCCTCGATGCGTACCCTGGTGACAGCCGCCCCAGGTAGGGAGCTCAGGAGGACACGGCGCAGGGCGTTGCCCAGGGTGATGCCGAAGCCAGGCATCAGAGGGGCCACCTCCACCCGTGCATAGGACGCCCTGTCCTCCTTTACCTCGATCTCCGGCAGCTCCAGAAGCTCTTGCTGGGCCAAGGCACACCCACCTCCACTTTGACCTGACTATCGCGAGTAGTACTCCACGATGGAGGACGTGCTGAAGGGGATGGGTATCTCCTCCGGCCGCGGCTCCCCCACCACACGCCCCACCATCTCCGCCTCGTCCAGGCTCAACCATGAGGGAAGGGCACGGGAGCCCATCAGCTCCTTGGCCTCCTGGAAGAGGGCAGAGCGCTGGCCCTTGGGTGTCCAGGAGACCACGTCCCCCGGCCGAAGCAGCATGGACGGTATGTCGCACTTCCGGCCATTGACGGCGATGTGGCCGTGGCGCACCATCTGCCGGGCCTGGGCCCTTGACGAGGCCCATCCCAGGCGGTAGACGATGTTGTCCAGCCGCCTCTCTAGGAGCTTGATGAGGTTCTCGCCCGTGGGGCCCTTTTGCCGGCGGGCCTCGGCGAAGAAACGCCGGAATTGCCTCTCCAGCATGCCGTAGATGTAACGGGCCTTCTGCTTCTCCCTCAACTGGATGCCGCGGTCGGAGAGCCGCTGCCGCCGCTGGGGCCCATGCTGGCCCGGCGAGTAAGGCCTCTTCTCAAAGGGGCACTTGGCTGTATAGCATTTCTCCCCTTTCAGGTAGAGTTTCTGGCCCACGCGACGACAGAGGCGACACACGGGTCCGGTGTATCTGGCCATCCTCTTTGCTCCTCCCCTGCCCTAGATGCGACGCCGCTTGGGCGGCCGGCAACCGTTATGAGGGATAGGGGTCACATCTCTGATGGCCGTGATCTGGAGGCCGGCTGCCTGCAGGGCGCGGATGGCCGGCTCCCGCCCACCCCCTGGCCCCTTCACCAGCACCTCTACCTGGCGCATGCCATGCTCCATGGCCTTGCGGGCCGCCGCCTCGGCCGCCAGGCTGGCGGCATAAGGTGTGCCCTTGCGTGACCCCTTAAAGCCTACCGTGCCCCCGCTGGCCCAGGCGATGACGTTACCCTGCAAGTCGGTGAGGGTGATAATGGTGTTGTTGAAGGTGGACTGTATATAGGCCCGGCCCACGGGGACGTTCTTACGCTCACGCCTGCGACCACCCGTCTTGCGTTGTGCCATCTCCTCACCCTACTTCCTGACCTTAGCCCGCCGCTTCCCTGCCACCGTCTTGCGGGGCCCCTTCCGGGTGCGGGCGTTGGTGCGAGTCCTCTGCCCACGCACTGGCAGACCACGGCGGTGCCTGATGCCCCTATAACAGTTGATCTCAATGAGCCGCTGTATGTTCTGGCGGATCTCCGCCCTCAGCTCCCCCTCTACCTTGTAATTGCGGTCGATGAACTCGCGGATACGGGAGAGCTCCTCGTCCGTTAGGTCGCGCATCTTCTTGGCTGGGTCCACCCCCGTCCCCTGGCATATCTCCAGGGCACGGCTGCGGCCGATGCCGTAGATGTAGCTCAGGGCCACATCCACCCGCTTCTCACTAGGGATGTCTACACCTGCGATGCGCGGCATACCCCCTCCTATCCCTGCCTCTGTTTATGACGCGGGTTCTCGCACAAGATGTATACTACACCCTTGCGCCGTACTACCTTGCACTTGGCACAGCGGCGCTTCACCGATGGCCGCACCTTCATGACTGCTCCTCACCACTGCGGAAGCGATAGGTGATACGTCCCCGGCTCAGGTCATAGGGGGAGAGCTCCACCAGCACCCGGTCTCCCGGAAGGACGCGTATGAAGTGCATACGCATCTTCCCCGAGGCGTGGGCTAGCACCATATGACCATTGGGGAGCTCCACGCGGAACATAGCGTTGGGAAGGGCCTCCTTCACGATGCCCTCTACCTCGATGGTCTCCTTTTTGGCCATGCCTTGCCTTTTCCCCCTCCCAGCGACGGCCAAATATTAATTATACGCCTCCATACCCCCCTCATGGCAAGGTGAGGACTAGCGGCTCCCCATCGGTGATGGCAATGGTGTGCTCGAAGTGGGCCGAGAGGCTGCCATCGGCGGTGCGCACCGTCCAGCCGTCGGGGTCGCGGCGGGTGCGCCAGTCGCCCATGTTCACCATGGGCTCGATGGCGATGACCATCCCCTTGCGTAGGACGGGACCCCAGTGGGGCTCGCCGTAGTTAGGCACCTGCGGGTCCTCGTGCATCTCCCTCCCCACGCCGTGTCCCACATATTCCCGCACCACCGAGAACCCTTGCGACTCCACATAGCTCTGGATGGCATGGCCGATGGCCCCCACCCGCGCTCCCGCCTTGGCCGCCTGGATGCCCCGCCACAGGGCTTCCCGGGTCACATCGATAAGCCGCTGCGCCTCAGGGCTGATGCGCCCCACCCCCACGGTGACGGCGGCATCGGCCACAAAACCCTTGTAGGTGCACCCCAAGTCTATGCTGACGATGTCCCCTTCCTGGAAGGGGCGATCACCAGGTATGCCGTGCACCACCTCGTCGTTGACGGAGATGCAAACAGTAGCCGGATAGCCTTTGTAGCCCAGGAAGGTGGGGATGACGCCGCGGCGGGCGAATTCCCGCCGCACGATTTCATCCAACTCCTTCTCCTTCACCCCAGGGCGCACATGCTCCACCAAAAGCTGGAGCACCTGGGCCACGCAGCGACCCGCCTTCCGCATGATGGCTATCTCTTCGTCAGACTTGATGACGATGGGCATGGCCCGCCCTATCCCCCCCGAGCCCCCATCAGCACCTCTAGCAGCTCCGCTTGCACCTCCTCGATTCTCTTAAAACCGTCCACCTCCCGCAGCTTGCCCTGGGGACGATAATACTCCAGCAACTCCTCCAGCTGGCGGCGGTTGACCTCCAGCCGGCGGCGCACCACCTCCGGGCGGTCGTCCTCCCGCTGGTAGAGGAAGGCGCCACAGGCGTCGCAGACCCCAGGGGTAGCAGGTGGCGAATTGACCTCATGGTAGACGGCGCCACACTGGGAGCATGTCCAGCGTCCGGAGAGGCGCCGCATCACCTCCTCCTCGGGCACCCTCAGGTATATGACGGCATCGATGGCCTTCCCCCGCCGGGCCAGGGCCTCGTCCAGGGCCTGCGCCTGGGCCAATGTGCGGGGGAAGCCGTCCAAGAGGCAGCCACTACTGCATCGCGGGCTCTCCAGCTCCTCCATCACCATGGCTATGGTGATCTCATCAGGCACCAGCTGCCCCTCCTCCACATAGGGCTGGGCCCTCTGCCCCAAGGGGGTGCGGCGGCGGATATGGTCGCGGAACATATCGCCCGTGGTAAGGTGGCCAATACCCAGGCGACGGCAGAGGAACTCAGCCTGCGTTCCCTTCCCCGCCCCCGGCAAGCCCAGAAGCACCACGTACATGGCCTCCTACCGGATGAAGCCTTCGTAGCGGCGCATTAGCACATGGGCCTCCAGCTGGCGCATCATGTCCAGGGCCACCCCCACCACGATGATGAGCCCGCTGGCGCTGATGCCGAAGGCGAAGCTCTGCCCCTGCAAGCTTACGTCCGCGCCAAAGAGGAGAGCAGCGATGAAGGGGGAAACAGCTACAAAGCCCAAAAAGAGAGCCCCAGCCCATGTGATACGCATGAGCACCCGGTTTATGTACTCCTCGGTGGGTTTCCCGGGCCGGATGCCAGGTATAAAGCCCCCCTGGCGCTGCAGGTTCTCAGCCAGGTTCTGCTGCTGGAAGATGACCAAAGTGTAGAAGAAGGTGAAGATGACGACGCTCAAGAACACCAGCAGCCAGTACAGGGGATTGCTGGGAGAGAAGACGTCCTGCAGCCATTGACCCATATTGGCGATAACCTCGTTGTTGTTCTGGGCCAACACCTGCCCTCCATAAGCCGGCAACAGGACCATGGAGAAAGCAAATATGAGCGGTATCATCCCCACCGAGTTGACCCTCAGGGGGATATAAGTCTGGCCCGACTGCCGGTACATGCGCCCGCCCCGAAACACGCTACGCGAGTACTGCACCGGTATGCGCCTCTGGGCCTCCTGGAACACCACAATGAGGTACACAAGGCCCACGATGAAAAGGCCCAGCCCTAGGCTGCTCAGGATGGTGCCCCCAAGGCCGGCGAAGAGGCGCGTCCCCACGTACTCAGGAAGCCCAGACACGATGCCAGCGAAGATGATCAGGGAGATACCATTGCCGATGCCCTTCTCGGTGATGAGCTCCCCCAGCCACACCAGGAACATGGTGCTAGCGGTCATGGTGGCGAGGATGGTGACGGTGGGCAGGGCCTTGTCGCCTGTGAACCCCACCTCGATGGCCCCCGGCGCTAGGCTCTGGATGAGGATGAGCTGGCCGTAGCCCTGCACCAGGGCCATGGGCACCGTCAGCCAGTGGGTGTAGATCTCGATCTGGCGTCGCCCGTATTCCCCCTCTTGGGCCAGGGCCCGCAGGGTGGGCACCAAGGGCACCAGGAGCTGCATGACGATGGCCGCCGTCACATAGGGGTAGACGCCCATGGAGGCCACGCTCATGTTCTGAAGGGCGCCCCCCGAGAAGAGGTTGAGGAAGCCGAGAATGGCGTTGCCACGGAATAGCTCCTCGAATACCGCCGGGTTGGCGCCCGGGACGGGCAGGTTGGCCAGGAACCGGAACACCACCAGCATGGCCATCACGAACAGGATGCGCCGGCGCAGGTCGGGCTGGAGGAGGGCCTCCACCGCGGCCCGCAAAAGCTGGGGCTGGCGGGTGGCGGTGGCCGTCATCCTTCCACCTCCATGGCCTGCCCACCAGCGGCCTCGATCTTCTCCTTGGCCGTGACCGTGAATCGATGGGCCCTCACCATCAGGGGCACCTTCAGCTCCCCGTCCCCCAGCACTTTCACTGGCTTTCGCGGGTCGGCGATGAGGCGGTGCTGACGTAGCAGCTGGGGGGTGACCTCCGTCCCCGGCGGGAAGCGGTTGAGGTCTCGCACATTGACCACCTGGAACTGGACGCGGAAGATGTTGACGAACCCCTTCTTATGGGGAAGTCGCTTCACCAGACGGGTCTGCCCACCCTCGAACCAAGGGGGGATGCCGGCGCCGGTGCGTGCCTTCTGCCCCTTGATGCCGCGACCTGAGTAGCTGCCGTGGCCAGAGGCGTCGCCCCTGCCCACCCGCTTGCGGCGGTGTTTGGCTCCCGCTGGCGGGCGCAGCTGATGGGCCTGCATTACTCCTCCACCTCCTCCACCGTCACCAGATGGCGCACTTTGAACACCATCCCTCTTATGGCCGGGGTGTCCTCATGCACCACCTGCTGGCCCAGGCGCTTGAGGCCCAGAGCCCGCACGGTGGCCTTCTGATCGCGTGAGTAGCCGATGGCGCTCTTGCGCCAGGTGATGCGTAGCTTGCCCATCTCAGCCCTCCACCTGTGTGGGGATGGCTTCGCTCGCCACCCTGGCCCGCTGGGCCTTCACCTCCTCCGGCTCCTTAATGCTGCTGAGGGCGAGGATAGTGGCCTTGGCCAGATTGATGGGGTTGGTGCTGCCCAGGGCCTTGCATACGGCATCCTTCACGCCGGCCAGCTCCAGGACAGGGCGCATAGCCCCCCCGGCGATGAGGCCGGTCCCGGGAGGAGCTGGCTTGATGAGCACCTTGGATGCGCCATATTTCACCAGCAGGGGGTGGGGCACGGTGCCGTCCTTGAGGGGGACGCGGATGAGATACTTGCGGGCCATGGTGGAGGCCTTCCTTATGGCCTCCGGCACCTCTGTGGCCTTGCCCATGGCCACCCCCACGTGACCATGGCCATCGCCCACCACCACCAGGGCCGTGAAGTGGAAGCGGCGCCCTCCGGCCATCATCTTGGCCACCCGGTTGATGTGGATGGTCCGCTCCTGCAGCTCCAGGCCCGAGGCATCCTTGACTACGCGGTCCCGGTTGGCGATGTACCTAAGAGGAACTCCCATCCTCTCTGCCCCCTAGAACTGGAGCCCCGCCTGGCGAGCCGCCTCGGCCAGGGCCCTCACCCGTCCATGATACTTGTAGCCACCGCGGTCGAACACCACCTGGGAGACGCCTTTCTCCAGGGCACGGCGGGCCACCAGCTGGCCCACTAAAGCTGCTCGCTCCCTCTTGGGCATGCCCGCCACCTGGGTGCGAAGGCCCGGCTCCAAATCGGAGGCTGCCACCAGAGTATGGCCACGGGTGTCATCGATGATCTGGGCATATATGTGTTTGTGGCTGCGGAAGACACACAGGCGGGGGCGCTGGGGGGTGCCCACCACCTTCTTTCGCACCCGCAGGTGGCGCCTTATGCGCGCCTCTCGTCTGGTCTTCACCTTCATCGGCCGCGGCCCCCCTTCCCAGCCTTCCGCCTGATGACCTCGCCCGCGTAAAGGATGCCCTTGCCCTTGTAGGGCTCCGGCGGGCGCACAGCACGAATGTCGGCTGCCACCTGCCCCACCTTTTGCTTATCGATCCCCCTGACCACGATCTGGGTGGTGCCCTCCACTTGTATCTCCACATCAGGGGGCGGCTCTATCTCCACGGGATGGGAGTAGCCCACGCTGAGAACCAGCTTGCGCCCCTGCATCTGGGCCCGGTATCCCACACCCACCAGCTCCAGCCTCTTCTCGAACCCCTGGGAGACGCCGATGACCATGTTGTTGATGATGGCACGGGTGAGGCCATGGAGGGCCCTTAGGCGGGGCTGGTCCCCCGAGCGGCGCACCACCACCCGCCCATCCTCCACCCGCACCTCTATGGCTGGGTCCACCTCCCAGGAGAGCTCCCCCTTGGGCCCGCGCACAGTGACGCGCTGGCCCTCCACCTGCACCTGTACCCCCGTCGGGATGGGCACCGGCTTACGCCCTACGCGCGACATCTCCCTCACCTACCAAACGTAGCAGAGGAGCTCCCCTCCCAGGCGGCGGCGCCAGGCCTCCTGCCCCGTCATAACCCCCTGGGAAGTGGACAGGATGGCGATACCCAGACCGCCATATACTCTGGGGATCTGCCCCCTCTTGACGTAGACACGAAGCCCCGGTTTGCTCACCCGCTGCAAGCCGGTGATGAGGGGCTCGCCCTTCTCCGTATAGGCCAGATGGATACGGATGGTCTTCTTGGGCCCCTCCCCCCGCACCTCGTAGCCCTTTATGAACCCCTCCCGTTTGAGGATGCGCACCATCTCCAGCTTGATGCGGGAGGCAGGCACATCCACATAATCGTGCCTGGCCATCACCGCATTACGGATGCGAGCTAGCATATCAGCTATAGGGTCGGTCATCATCAACATCACCAGCTCGCCTTCTGGACTCCTGGCAGCTGCCCCTCGTGGGCCAGCTTGCGGAAGCAGATGCGACAGAGCCCGAACATCCGCATGTACGCCCGGGGGCGGCCACACAGGCGGCACCGGTTGCGATGCCGCACCCGGAACTTGGGCTTCTTCATGAAGGTCTTGACATACAGCGCCTTCCTGGTCATCCTAACGCCTCCTGGCGAAGGGCATCCCCAAAAGCTCCAGGAGCCTCTTCCCCTCCTCGTCGGTGCGGGCGGTGGTGATGATGTTCACCTGCAGCCCCCGCACCTTATCGATCTTGTCGTAGTCGATCTCGGGGAAGATGATCTGCTCCCTTATGCCTAGGGAGTAGTTGCCTCGCCCGTCGAAAGAGTCGGGCGGCACCCCCGGGAAGTCGCGGATACGTGGCAGGGCGGCGTTGATGAGGCGATCCAGGAACTCCCACATGCGGTCACCGCGCAAGGTGACCATGAGGCCAATGGGCATCCCCCGGCGCACCTTGAAGGCGGCTATGGACCTTTTGGCCCTGGTGACCACTGGCTTCTGGCCGGTGATGAGGGCGATATCGTTGGCGGCCGCCTCCACCGCCTTGGGGTTCTGCACCGCCTCCCCCAACCCCACGTTGACCGAGATCTTCACCAGGCGGGGCACCTCCATGACGCTGCGATAGCCGAATTCCCGCATAAGGGCGGGCACCACCTGCTCCCTATATAACTGTTTGAGCCGAGGCACGTATCCGTCCTGCATGGCCTCAATCGATGTTGGCGTTGCACTTCTTACAATAGCGCACCTTCCGCCCATCCTCCAGACGGCGGAACCCCACCCTGGTGGCCTTCTGGCAGGCGGGGCAGATGAGCTTCACCTTGGACCAATGGATGGGGGACTCCCGCTCCACTATGCCCCCAGGGCGGTTGGGGAGGCTACGCATGTGGCGCTTGACCACGTTTACCCCCTCCACCACAATGCGCTGCTCCCGCGGCTTGACCTGCCGCACCACCCCCACCTTGCCCCGGTCGCGCCCGCGGATGACCACCACCCGGTCTTCCCGCCTGATCTTCTGGGCCATGGGCTACACCACCTCCGGGGCCAGAGAGATGATCTTCGTGAACCCCTTCTCCCGCAGCTCGCGGGCCACGGGCCCGAAGACGCGGGTGCCGCGGGGGTTGCGGCCATCCTGAGAGAGGATGACGGCAGCGTTGTCGTCGAACTTGATGTAGGTGCCATCACGGCGGCGAGTGGTCTTGGCCACCCTCACCACCACTGCCCGTACCACGTCCCCTTTCTTGATGGAGGCATTGGGGAGGGCGTCCTTGACGGAGGCGACGATGATATCTCCCAGGCCAGCATACCTCTTGGAGGAGCCCCCAAGGACGCGGAAGCACATGATCTCACGGGCGCCGGAGTTGTCGGCCACCTTCAGGCGGGTATAGTTCTGGATCATGAGCCCTCACCTCCTTGGCCCTCCTCCTTCTCCCCCAGCAGCTCCAGGTCCACCGCCTCGGCGGGCACCTCCACCTGCTCCGCTCGCTGCAGGATCTCAACCACCCGCCACCGTTTGGTCTTGGATAGGGGGCGGGTCTCCACAATGCGCACCCTGTCGCCCACCCGACAGGCGTTCTCTTCGTCGTGGGCTTTGTACTTCTTGACCTTGCGGATGGTCTTCTTGTAGATGGGGTGGCGCGTAAGCCGCTCCACGGCCACCACCACCGTCTTCTGCATCTTGTCGCTCACCACCACCCCCTCCAGAACCTTGCGACGGCCGTAGCCCCGCTCCACAGCCATGGCTACCTGACCTCCTGGCGGGCCCGCTGCTCCGTCTTGAGGCGGGCCAGGTGGCGCCGCAGCTTCCAGATATCACGGTGGTTCTGGAGCTGACGTAGCTCCTTCTGGAGACGGAGCTGGAAGAGGCGCTTGTACGTCTCCTCTATCTCCTCTGCCAGCTCCTGGTCGGAGAGGCGGCGGATCTGCTCGGGAGTCATGATGTAGCGGCCCATGGCCTTAGGCTATCTCCCTTCTCACAATGCGGCAGGGGATGGGCAGCTTATGGGCAGCTTGAGCGAGGGCCTCCTGCGCCACCTCCTCCTTCACACCTGCCACCTCAAAGAGGATGCGCCCTGGCTTGACCACCGCCGCCCAGTGGTCCACGGGCCCTTTGCCCCCACCCATGCGCGTCTCCAGGGGCTTTTTGGTGATAGGCTTGTCGGGGAAGACGCGGATCCACATCTTCCCCCCGCGGCGGACGGCCCGCACGATGACACGGCGGGCGGCCTCTATTTGGCGGGCGGTGAGCCAACACGCTCCCATGGCCTGGAGGCCGTACTCCCCAAAGGCCACCCGGTTGCCAGAGCCAGCGCGACCCCTGAGGCGACCTCGCTGTTGCTTACGGTATTTAACCCTCTTGGGCTGCAACATCACCTGTCACCTCCGCTGGAGCCTCAGCGGCAGGGAGCGCTTCCTCCACCTTCTCCTCCCTCTCGGGCAAGACCTCACCCTTGTAGATCCACACCTTGACCCCGATGACCCCCTGGGGGATCACCGCCTCGGCCAATCCGTAGTCGATGTCCGCCCGCAAGGTGTGGAGGGGGACGCGGCCCACCAACTCCACCGCCTTGCGGCTCATCTCCGCCCCCCCCAGGCGTCCGGCCACCCGGATCTTGATGCCCTTGGCCCCCCTCTGCATGGCCCTGGCCACCGCCTGCTTCATGGCCCGCCGGTGGGAGATGCGGCGCTCTATCTGGCTGGCGATGGTCTGGGCCACCAGCCGGGCATCCAGCTCCGGCACCGCCACCTCCTGGATGTTGACTCGCACCCGTTTGCCGGTGAGGCCCTCCAGCTGGGAGCGGATGTCGTCCACCCGCTGCCCACCACGGCCGATGACGATGCCTGGGCGAGCGGTGTGGATGGTGACCGTCACCTGGTTGGCGTTACGCTCGATCTCTACCTTGGAGATGGCCGCATCGGGCAGCGCCTCCATTATGGCGCGGCGAATGGCCAAGTCCTCGTGCAGCAACTCCGTATAGAGGGGCTTGCGGTCGGCGAACCACTTGCTCTGCCAATCGTAGATGACGCCGATGCGCAGCCCTATGGGATGGACCTTATGCCCCATGGTCCTACACCTCGTCCACCACGATGGTGATGTTGGAGCGACGACGGCGGATGATGTCGGCCCGGCCCCGGGCCCGGGGGTTAAGCCGCTTGAGCCGGATGCCGTCCCCCACCCAGCACGCCACCACCTGCAGGCGGCGGGGGTCCATTTGATAGTTGTTCTCAGCATTGGCCGCTGCTGAGCGCACGGCCTTGGCTACTATCTTGGCCTTAGGGCTGGTCATGAAGCGCAAGATGGTCAAGGCCTCGTCTACCCGCCTACCGCGGATCTCGTCCAGGATGAGGCGGGCCTTCTTAGGGGAGATGGGCGCGTTACGGACAAAGGCCTTCACTTGCATGGCTACTACTTCTTCTTCATGCGGGCCACCTGGGCCGTCTTGCCGCTATGACCGCGGAAGGTGCGGGTGGGGGCGAACTCCCCCAGCTTGTGCCCCACCATGTTCTCGGTTATGTAGATGGGGACGTGCCGCCGCCCGTCGTGCACGGCGATGGTGAGCCCCACCATCTCCGGCACGATAGTGGAGCGCCGCGACCAGGTCTTGATGACCATCCGCTGCCCCGAGCTGCGGAGCTTGCGCACCTTCTCCATTAGCTTAGGGTCCACATACGGGCCCTTCTTGCGCGAGCGCGACAAGACAGCCTCACCTCCCTACTGCTCATAGCGCCGGCGGACGATGTACTTGTCGGTGTCCTTGCGACGGCGGGTACGCACCCCCAGAGCTGGCTTGCCCCATGGGGTCTTGGGGTGGGGCAGCCCCACTGGGGCCCGACCCTCCCCGCCACCGTGGGGATGGTCACGGGGCGTCATGGCCGAGCCCCGCACCGCCGGCCGCCATCCCAAGAGGCGGCGGCGGCCAGCCTTGCCCAGGCGGATCTGGTCGTGTTCCACGTTGCCCACCTGGCCTATGGTGGCCATGCACTCCCCGAAGATGCGGCGCACCTCCCCCGAAGGGAGGCGCACCAAAACGTACCGCTCCTCCCGCCCCAGCACCTGGGCCGCCGCTCCGGCAGCGCGCACCACTTGCCCTCCCTTGCCCTTTTGCAGCTCGATGTTGTGCACTAGGGTGCCCACTGGTATCTCCTTCAGGGGGAGGGCATTGCCTGGCTTGATCTCCGCCCCCGGCCCGGACATGACGGTGTCCCCCACCTGCAGGCCCAGGGGGCAGAGGATATACCGCTTGTCGCCGTCGGCGTAATGGATGAGGGCGATGCGGGCCGAGCGGTTAGGGTCGTACTCGATGGCCGCCACCCTTCCTGGCACCCCCCACTTGTCCCGCTTGAAGTCGATGATGCGGATGCGCCGCTTGACGCCGCCCCCTCGGTGACGCACAGTGATCTTCCCCTGGTTGTTGCGCCCCCCCGTGCCCTTCTTGGGGATGGTGAGGGCCTTCTCCGGCTCCTTCTTGGTGATCTCCTCGAAGGTGTACCCGGTGGCCTTGCGCCGACCAGGGGAGGTGGGCTTGTAGACCTTGACGCCCATGGCTATCACACGCCCTCGAACAGCTCTATCCTGTATCCCTCCGCCAGGGTGACGATGGCCTTCTTCCACCGCCGGCCCTCCAACAGATGGCCCCTGGCGGTGCGGCGGGCCCGCCGCTGCAGGCGGATGATGTTGACCTTCCTGACTTTCACTCCGAACCCCTTCTCCACCGCCTCCTTAACGAGGGTCTTGTTGGCGTCGGGGTGTACCTCAAAGACGTACTTGTTCTGCTCGGCCAGATAGGTGGCCTTCTCGGTGACGATGGGCCGGATGATGACCTGGGTGTGGTGCAGGGCCCTACTCACGAACGCCACACCTCCTCAGCGCCCGCCGCCGTTCGGCCTCCTGCCCCCACAGCTCCTCGGCCTTGCGCACTGCCGCCTCCGTCATCACCACATGACGGTGGTGCAGGAGGTCCACCACGTTGAGGTAGGCGGCGGGCAGGCACTTCTTCCCCTGCAGGTTGCGCACCGAGAGGAAGACGTTGCGGTCGGCCTCGCCCGTTACCACCAGGGCGGAGCGTTCCACCCCCAGGTTGTGGAGGATGCGAGCCATCTCCTTGGTGTTGGGGCGTTCCATCTCCAGCTTGTCCACCACCACCAGCTCCCCATCGGCCACCTTCCCCGAGAGGGCAGAGCGGATGGCCAGGCGGCGCATCCTCTTGGGCAACCGCTGCGAATAGTCGCGAGGCTTGGGGCCGAAGACCACACCTCCATGCCGCCAGTGGGGAGCGCGGATGCTGCCCTGGCGGGAGCGGCCGGTGTACTTCTGTGGGCGGACCTTGCGGGTGCTCCCCTTGACCTCGCCGCGGGTCTTGGTGCTGGCGGTGCCTCGCCGCTGGTTGGCCCGCTGGGCCACATAGGCCTGATGGAGGACGGCCTTGTTGGGGCGGATGCCAAATACGTAGTCATCCACCTCGATGGTGCCTACCTCTTGCCCTTCGATGTTCTTAACCGCCAGCAACACGGGCCTTGGCCCTCCTCCGCTTCAGGTCGTCGGCGGACTTGGCGAACCTGATCTTAAGTAGGCTCCCTTTGTGGCCAGGCACAGCCCCCTGCACCATCATGATGCCCTTGGCTGGGTCCACATGCACCACCAGCAGGTTCTTGACCGTTACTTGGCGGGCGCCCATGTGCCCTGCCATGCGCAGCCCTTTGATGACCCGGCCAGGGTCGGTGCCGGCGCCGATGGAGCCCGGGGCCCGCCATCGGTCCGACTGGCCATGGCTCTTGGGCCCGCCGGCGAAGCCGTGGCGCTTGACCACCCCTGCAAACCCCTTCCCCTTGGAGATGCCAGTGATATCTACCAGGTCGCCAGGCTGGAAGAGCTCGCACCCTACCTTCTGCCCCACCTGCCACTCCTGGGGATCCTCCACTCGGAACTCTCGCAGGTAGCGGAAGCTCCCCAGCCCCTTGACGTGGCCCTTAAGGGGCTTGTTGAGCCTCTTGCGCCAGCCATAGCCAAGCTGGATGGCGGCATAGCCGTCCTTCTCCACCGTCTTGACCTGCACCACCGTAGATGGCAGCACCTCTAGGACGGTGACGGGGCGGGCCGTCCCATCGTGGGCGAAGAGCTGGGTCATGCCCAGCTTGCGGCCTAGGGTACCTTCCACCTTCATAGCTTTATCTCTATGTCCACCCCCGCCGGCAGCTGCAGCCGCATTAAGGCGTCCACCGTCTTAGAGGTGGGGTCCAGGATGTCGATGAGCCGTTTATGGGTGCGGATCTCGAAATGCTCACGGGAGTCCTTGTCGATGTGGGGGGAGCGGAGGACACAGAAGCGCTTGATCTCGGTGGGTAGGGGAACGGGCCCAGCCACCACCGCCCCTGTGCGCTCAGCAGCCTCCACGATCATCTGGGCCGATTGGTCTATGATGCGGTGATCATACGCCTTGAGCTTGATGCGTATCTTCTGGCGGGCCACGTCCCTCACCTCCGCACCGCCCCGCGGGCGCGGCCGATGATGGCCTCCGCCAGCTGCTGAGGCACGGGATCGTAGTGATGGAATTCCATGGTGTAGGTAGCGCGACCCTGGGAAAGGGAGCGCAAGTCGGTGGCGTAGTTGAAGAGCTCGGCCAAGGGCACCAGGGCGGTGACGATGCGTAGGTGCCCCTGGTGATCCACCTGCACCACGTGGCCCCGGCGGGCGGTAATATCGCCCAAAATATCGCCGAAGAACTCCTCAGGGGTAGCGATCTCTAGCTTCATGATGGGCTCCAGAAGCACAGGCGCCGCCTGCTTGAGGGCCTCCTGGACAGCGATAGAACCGGCCATCTCGAAGGCCAAGGTGGAGGAGTCCACGGGGTGGTGCTGGCCGTCCACCAGGGTCACCTTGACGTCGATAACGGGGTAGTGGGCCAGCACCCCCGCCTCCAGAGCCTGGCGGGCGCCCTTCTCCACCGCCGGTATAAACTCCTTGGGTATGACGCCCCCCACGGTGCGGTCCTCGAACTGGAAGCCAGAGCCGCGGGGCAGAGGCTCCACCTCCACCACCACCACGCCGTACTGGCCGCGACCGCCCGTCTGGCGGATGAAGCGCCCCTCAGCCCTGGCGGCGCGGGTGATGCTCTCCTTGTAGGCCACCTCCGGCCGTCCCACACGCGCCTCCACCCCGAACTCTCGGCGCATGCGGTCCACCACGATCTCCAGATGTAGCTCCCCCATGCCCGAGATGATGGTCTGGCCCGTCTCCGGGTCGTAGCGGTAGCGGAAGGTGGGGTCCTCCTCCGACATACGGGCCAGGGTGACGGCCAGCCTCTCCTGATCGTCCTTGGCCCGGGGCTCGATGGCCACCGAGACTACCGGCTCGGGGAACTTGATGGGCTCTAGGAGGATGGGGGCCTCCTCAGCGCAGAGGGTGTCGCCGGTGAAGGTGTTCTTGAGGCCTACGGTGGCGGCGATCATCCCAGCCGTCACCTCCGGTATGTCCTCCCGCCTGTTAGCATGCATACGCATGATGCGCCCCATGCGCTCCCGCTGCCGGCGGCTGGCATTGTAGACGTTGGTGCCCTGGCGCAGGCGGCCAGAATAGACCCGGAAGTACACTAGCCGCCCCACATATGGGTCGGCCACCACCTTGAAGGCCAGGGCGCTGAAGGGCTCATCGGCGCTGGGGTGCCGCTCCACCTCCTCCCCTGTGCGTGGGTCGGTGCCCCGTATCGGCGGCAGGTCCACAGGGGAAGGGAGGTAGTCCACGATGGCGTCCAGGAGGGGGTGGATGCCCTTGTTGCGCAGAGCCGCTCCACACAGGACGGGGGTGATGAGATAAGCGATGGTGGCCCGCCGGATGGCCTTCTTGATCTCCGCTGGCGTGAGGGGATGTCCCTCTACATAGCTCATGAGGATCTGGTCGTCCACCTCCGCCAGGGCCTCGATCATCTGCTCGCGGCGGCGGCGCGCCTCCTCCCTTAACTCGAAGGGGATGGGAAGGCGCTGCGGGGCGACGCTGGGATCGTCCGAGAAGACCCAGGCCACCTCCTCCACCAGATCTACCACCCCCTGGAAGGAGCCCTCGGCACCTATGGGTATCTGGATGGCCACCGGGCGCGCCCCCAACCGCTCCCGGATCATGTGCACCGTGCGCCAGAAGTCGGCACCCATCCGGTCCATCTTGTTGATGAAGCAGATACGAGGCACCTTGTAGCGGTCCGCCTGTCGCCACACTGTCTCCGACTGGCTCTGGACGCCATGCACAGATTCGAACACCACTACCCCGCCATCCAGAATGCGCAGGCTCCGCTCCACCTCCACCGTGAAGTCCACATGCCCAGGGGTGTCGACGATGTTGATGACATGGTCCCGCCAGAGGCAGGTGGTGGCAGCAGCGGTGATGGTGATGCCGCGCTCCTTCTCCTGAGGCAGGTAGTCCATGGTGGCCGTCCCCTCGTCCACCTCCCCCATCTTGTAGGTGCGGCCGGTGAAATAGAGGATGCGCTCAGTGACAGTGGTCTTGCCGGCATCTATATGGGCGATGATGCCGATGTTACGTAGTCTTTCGATGGATACCTGCTCCAACATAGACCTCCCGGGCCCTCCTACCACCGGTAGTGCACAAAGGCCCTGTTGGCCTCGGCCATGCGATGGACGTCGTCGCGCCGCTTGACGGCCGCCCCCGTGCCTCGGGAGGCGTCCAATATCTCAGCAGCCAGCCGCTCGAACATGGGGCGGCCCTTGCGGGCGCGGGCAGCATCGCGAAGCCAGCGCATGGCCAATGAGAGCTGGCGCTCGGGCCGCACCTCGATGGGGATCTGGTAGGTGGCCCCTCCCACCCGCCGGGGGCGCACCTCCAGCACTGGCATGCAGTTGCGCACCGCCTGCTCGAAGACCTTAAGGGGGTCTTCACGGGTGCGCTCCCGCACCAGCTCGAGGGCCTTATAGACGATCTTCTCGGCCTTGCTCTTCTTCCCATTCCACATAATGTGATTGATCATCTTCTGCACCCAGACGCTCCCGTACTTGGGGTCTGGCGGCACCTCACGCCTAACTACACGACCTCTGCGCCTAGGCATGGCGAAGCACCTTAGCTGGAGGGGCGCCGGGCCCCATACTTGCTGCGCTGCTGGCGACGACCGCTCACGCCAGCGCAATCCAGGGCTCCCCGCACAATGTGGTAGCGGACGCCAGGGAGGTCCTTGACCCTTCCCCCTCGCACCAGCACGATGGAGTGCTCCTGCAGGTTGTGCCCTTCCCCGGGTATATAGGCTGTCACCTCGATGCCGTTGGTCAGGCGCACCTTGGCTATCTTGCGCAGGGCGGAGTTGGGCTTCTTGGGGGTCATGGTGCGAACAGCCGTGCAGACCCCCCTCTTCTGGGGGGAAGGCACCACCCGCAGTGTGCCCCTCAAGCTATTGAAGTGGTACAGCAGGGCGGGGGCCTTGGACTTCTTCTTCAGCGGCCGCCGCCCCTTTCGCACCAGCTGGTTTATCGTCGGCATATCACTCACCCCAAAATAAATGGCCGAGAGGCCAAACCTACAAGGGGCCCTCGGCGCTGCCCCTCCTGTAAGCGAGCCAATGTGTTAGTTTAAGGCGCACATCTTAGATTGTCAACGAGGCGTGGCCTTGTCCCGCCATGAGGGCCCTCATCTCTGGGCCAGCCCAGGGAAACGTTTACAGGGGGTAGGACACCGCATGCACAGTACACAGGGATCAGCAGATGGCGGACCAGAAGGGGGGAAAGGCGATGGCAGGGGCTGTTAAAGCGATCGCTCATACTCGCCGGTGGCGTAGGGGTGTTGGCGAGGATATCGTCATCGCCATCCTGGATACGGGCATCGACCAGAGCCACGAGGACCTGAAGGCCAAACTGATCGGCAACCTGAACTTCAGCAGCAGCAAGACGGTGGACGACCGCTACGGCCACGGCACCCACGGGGCCGGCATCGCCGCTGCCGTCACCAACAACCTCAAGGGGCTGGCAGGGACCGCTCCAGCTGCAGGTTGCTCAACGCAAAGGCGCTAGGTGACAACGGCTTCGGTACCTGGGATGCCGTCGCCAAAGGCATCGTGGCGGCCACTGATGCTGGGGCCAAGGTCATCAACATGATCCTGGGGGGCTACTCGGCCTCCAGCACGGTGGAGGCAGCAGTGAACTACGCCTGGGACAAGGAGGCAGTGCTGGTGGCGGCGGCCGGCAACGACAACACCACCGATATGTCCTACCCGGCTGCCTATGAGAATGTTATCGCCGTGGGCGCCACCGATAACAATGACCAAAAGGCCAGCTTCTCCAACTACGGCGACTGGGTGGACATCGGCGCGCCCGGCGTCGGCATCCTCTCCACCGCCCCCGACCATAGCAACCGCCTCTGGGGGCGGGGCGTTAAGTATGCCTACGGCAGCGGCACCTCCATGGCCATGCCCTTCGTGGCCGGGGTGGTGGGGCTTGTGTGGGCCACGGGCGCCTGCACTGCCAACGACTGCGTACGCTCGGCCGTGGAAAGCAACGTGGATACGCCCTCCGGCCTGAACGGATGGTGGCCAGGCGGCGGCCGCCTCAACGCCTGCAAAGCGGTGGGAGGCACCTGTCCGTAACCAGGGAGGCCCCCCAAGGGTGATAGGCCCGAGCCTTGGGCTTCTGGTTGGGGCCGAGCTACCTGACCCTAAAGGCACGTCTGGGCCTTGCGTTAGAACGACCTGCCCCGGCGCTAACAGCGGGGCTAGATCAGCCCGAATCTAGACCTCTGGAGGGCCCGGTGGGATTCGAACCCACGACCCTGGGATTAAAAGTCCCCCGCTCTTCCGCTGAGCTACGGGCCCAAGATCATGGTATGAGGAAGGCCTAACCCTCGTCAAAGCCCCAACCGCCTCAGCACCCCGTTCCCTATCACATACCAGGCCCAGGCTGCCCCACTCCCCCGGTGACGGCCCGGCTCAATCCGTCCCTGCTGCCAACCGATACATCTCCTCCATCTTCTCCAGAGGGAGGAGGCCATTATACACGGCTACCACCCGCCCCTGAGGGTTAAGGAAAACGCTGAAAGGCATGCCGATGCCCCCATAAGCAGGGAAGAGCACGTCGGTGGGGTCGGCTACAGAGGCTGTGAAGGGAGAGCTGTCCCCCGAAAGCCCAAGGTTGTTGAGGAACCGAAGAGCCCGCTCCGGCGGCTCGGCCCGGTTAATGCCTATCACCACCAGGTCGGGATGGGCGCTCCGCAGGCGAGCGATGTCCGGGAGCTCTCGCTCACAGGGCCCGCACCACGTGGCCCAGAAGTTGAGATAGACGGGGCGACCACGAAAATCGCTTAGGCGCACCCTCTGCCCTCCATCGAGGGTGGGGGCCTCAAAGTCAGGGGCGAACTGCCACCGCCCCGGCCCCACGGAATAGTCGGTCACCCCAGCTGGCGGGCCCGTCTCCACGAGGCGGGCCTCCTCCAGCCCACCTTGCCGGCCCAAAAGCCCCAGGGCCCTCAATGGCAACAAAACGACCATCACGATCACCGCTATGCCCAAAAGGGCCAGCAGTCTGCCCCGCAGGTCCCACCTCATGACAGCATCAGAGCCTGGACCCCAGATCGGACAGGGGCCCCCAGTCGAAGAGGCTGTTGAGGTTGACAAGGCTATCGGTGAAGATGAGAATTCCTACCACCACCAACATGGCTCCGCTTACATAGTTGATGATACCCCCAGCCCTCTTCAGCCATCTGTAGACAGGCATGAGCACGTTGAAGGCCAGCCCCATCGCTAGGAAGGGTACAGCCATACCCGCCGAATAGGCCGCCAGCAGTACAACGGCCTCCATGACGCTGCCCCCAGATACCGCCATGGCCAGGATGGCACCCAACGTGGGGCCGATGCAGGGGCTCCAGCCAGCGGCGAAGGACGCCCCCACTAGAAAGGAGCGAGCGTATCCCCTGCCCTCGCCCATGCCCAAGCGTCGCTCCTGTTCCAAGAAGGGGATGGTGATGACGCCCGCCAGATGCAGCCCTAGCAATATCAGCAGGGAGCCCGCCACCTTCTGCACCACATCGCGATGTTCGCGCAAGAAGTACCCCAAGAGCCCCAAGGAGGCCCCAAAGACGATGAACACCAGCGAGAACCCGCTCACAAACCCAAGGGCATGCCCCAGAGGAGCGCCAGAGGCCAGGGTCACCGGGCGCGTAGTCACCGCCGTACCTGCAGAGGCCACTGCGCTCACTCGCTGGCCCTGAGCCGAGGCGCCCATGAGATAGGCCATATAGGACGGCACCAGAGGGAGAAGACACGGCGAAAGACATGAGAGGACACCAGCAGCAAAGGCCACGCCGAGACCTACCCCACCTATCTCCATACCCTACCTTTTCCCCCATCATACTATACACGGGGCTCGGGGGAGGACCTGGAGACCAAAAGGTCAACTCTGTGACCCCAGCGCCGCAGAAAGCGGTAGAAGTTGGCCTTGCTGAGGCGATCCCGCTCTTCGGGGGGCGTCCTCTCCCACTCCCAATGGACGGTGCGATGGGCAGGCAAGGAGGGGTCACACAGGAGGCGGCGCCCCAGAGCCCGCACGCGCAGGCTCACGTCCAGGTCCAGGTGTCGATAGAAGCGGAACCTCTCGTCCAGGGGGAATACCTGGGCCACGAGCTCCCGCGGCAGGGCCATGAGGTATCCCTCCAGAGCGTCCACCTCGCCGTAGACCTCCACCTCGTGGAAGTTGCGCAGGTCAGAGGTGCAGAGCCCCCATCGTCCTACCATGCCCACAGAGGGATCGGTGAAGGCCCTCTTTAGGGCTGGGGCTATGGGCCCCATCAGACGCACGCTGCTGTCCAGCCACAGGAACCAACGCCCGCGCGCCAGGCGCATGGTGATGTTACGGCCAGCAGCGGCCCCAAGGAAGTGATCAGCGTGCACCACCTTCACCCGCTCGTCCCTGGCGGAAAGGGCGTCCAGCCAGGGGCCGGTATCGTCATCGGAGCCATTATCGACCACAATGACCTCGTCCTCTTCCTCCAGATATGGCAAGAGGTGGGCCAGGCATTCCTCCAAATGGGGACGGTCGTCCCTGGCCAGGAGGCTAATGGTGATGCGGCGCTCCGCCGGACGCTCCAGCAGCAAGGGCACATCCTGGCTGCGGGCGACAGTGGGCGGACGCTGCAGCCAACGGGGCCGCGGCAGGACATGGGTGACAAGGCCCTCATCCCGCACCTCGTAGCCCAGGCCCTGGAGCTCCGCCCTCAGGGCATCGGCCTCTGCGAAGCGGCCTTCCTGCCTTAGGCTTTGCCGCCTTTCCACTAGGCGACGCACCTCCTGCGGCAGCTCGCAGGGCTCCGGCGCCCTGTCAAGCCCTAGGCCCAGGACGCGGTCGAACTCCAAAAGGAGCTGGCGCCTGACGGGCCCAGGGAGCCCTGAGCGGGCGACCATCCAGGCTACCGCCAGGGCCCGCGGTATGTTCAGGTCGTCGCAGACCGCCTCCCAGAAGAGAAGACGCAGCCTTTGCTCTAGGGTAGGGTTGGGACGGCCTCTCCCCTCGCCCTGAGCGTGTAGCCGCAGACGCAGAAGGCCCCTTTGAGCGGCACTGAGGGCTTCCCACGTGAAGTTCATGCGGTGGCGGTAGTGCACAGTGGCGCACAAGTAGCGGAAGGCCAGGGGCTCGAATCCCCGCATCTCCAGATGGTCTAGGGTATAAACGTTACCTGTGGACTTGGCCATCTTCACCCCGTCCACCAGCAGGTGTTGGCCGTGCACCCAGTACCGCACGAAGGGGGCACCGTAGGCAGCCTCGCTCTGGGCTATCTCATCCTCATGATGGGGGAAGATGTTGTCCACGCCACCTGTGTGGATGTCCAGATGGGGGCCCAGATAGCGGATGGCCATGGCCGAACACTCGATGTGCCAGCCTGGGAACCCCTCACCCCAGGGACTAGGCCACTTGAGGACACGGCCGGGCTCCGCCGCCTTCCAAAGGGTGAAATCGCGGGGATCATCTTTGAGAGGGTCAGCCTCTGCCCGCACCCCTGCCAGGAGGCCTGGGCCCGTCTGCCCCGATAGCTGGCCATAGCGGGGGAACTTGGACACATCGAAGTACACATTCCCTTGCCGCACATAGGCGTAGCCCCGCTCCAGGAGGCGGGATATGAGGCCGATCATGTCCTCCACGTGTTCGGTGGCCTTAGGGTAAAGATGGGCGGGGAGGATGCCCAAACGGGCCTCATCCCGGAGGAAGGCAGCGGTGTAGAACTGGGCGATCTCCTGGGGCGTCTTGCCCTCGGCCAGGGCAGCGGCCACCACCTTGTCCTCCCCACGCTCTAGCTGCTCCTGACGCATGTGCCCCACATCAGTGATGTTCTTGATGTGTAGTACCTGGTAGCCAATGGCCTCCAACGTGCGCCGCAGCCAGTCGGCCATCAGGTAGGTCCGCAGGTTGCCGATGTGGGCGAGGCGGTATACAGTGGGGCCGCAGGAGTACATGCCCACCCGCCCCTCTTGCAAGGGGCGGAATATCTCCTTGCGACGGCTCAGGGTGTTATATAGCCAGAGGGGATGGGCCGGCACCCGGCCCTCAGGTGATCTCTCAGCCGTGCTCTCCCTCCCATCCTATCTCCACATCGCCCTCGCCCCAGATGATGACGGGCACAGTGACCGAGTACTTGGTGGCCTCCTCCCACCAGCGGGGGTCCTCGTCCACCCGCCGCTCCTCGAAGTCGATGCCCCGCTCCCGCAAGGCTCTTAGGGCCTTCTGGCTGGTGGGGCAGCCGGTCAGGGTGTAGATGATGACTTTGCTCATGGGCCTGCCCTCGCCCCTATGGTATCAGCTATGGCGGGCACTGTCATCTCCAACCTACACGCGGATGTGCTTCCATCGGCCGCTGCGGAACCGCCACCACATGAGGAAGGTGCGGGAGCTTATGTCCAGCACGGCAGCAGCCCAAGCCCCAGGCGCCCCCAGGCCAGCTGTGATGGCCAAGAGATAGGCCGGGCCCAGGCGCACCACCCACGTGCCAAAGGCCATGATGAGCATGACAGCCCGAGTATCGCCTGCACCTCGCAGGCCGCCACTGAAGGCTAGGTTGGCCCCCAGCACGGGCATGGCAAACCCGAAGATGAACATAAGGCGGCTCCCGATGTCCACCACCTCCTCCGCCCCCTCCCCAGCCACAAAGAGGGAGACGATGGGATGGCCCAACACCATCAACACCAGCCCCACGCTGCCCATGACCACCGATGCATAGCGGGCGGCAGCATAAACCGCCCGCTCCGACAAGTCGGGGCGGCCTGCCCCCAGCCCCTGCCCAGCCAGGGCGGACGAGGCCACGCTTATGCCCATCCCAGCGTTGAAGGCCAAACTTTGGACAGCCAAGGCCACCCCATGGGCAGCCACCGCCGTAGTGCCCAGGGAGGCCACAATACGGGTGTACAGCATAAAGGCCATGTTGAACTGGGCCTGCTCCAAAGCCGTGGGCAGCCCTACCTGCACCACCCTGGCCGCCTCCGAACGATGAAGCGGCGGCCACGATAAGGGCGACCACCGTAGGAGGAGGCGCCCGGAGGCCAGAAGCCATAAGATGACCACAGCCCCCAGGAAGGCAGCGATGGTGAATCCCGCCCCCGAGCCCACCACCCCTAGCCAAGGGAAAGGCCCAACGCCGTTAATCAGCAAATAGGCCATGATCATGTTCACCACGTTGATGAACACGCCCACAGCCATGGGAGTGCGCGTGTCGCCTGCCCCTTGCAGGACGGAGTTGGCGGCATAAAGGAGTGACCAGAACGGCATCCCGAAGGCCGCCGCCTGCAGGTACTGCCCCCCCAGGCGGCGGGCCTCTGGCTCAGCCCCCAGCATGCCTAGGGCCCACTCGCCCAGGGCCCACATGCTGGCTCCCACCAGCAGCCCCCAAGCGAGGGCTAGGGCCAGAGCACTGCCCACCGCCCGCCGCGCCCGACCCCATTGCTGTGCCCCAACGCTGCGGGAGACCACAGCGATGGCCCCCACCCCCACCGCCGTCATGCCGGCGAAGGCGAACCAGAAGATCTGGGCCCCCAAACGCAGCCCCGCCAGCGCATCCTCCCCAAGATGACCCACCAAGAAGGTGTCCACCAGTTGGACCATGGAGTAGCTGGTCTGCTGGACCATCACTGGCCATGCCAGCCGCAGTACCGAGCGCCCCAGGTGGGCCTCGTCCAGGACGGATACAGCCAAAGGCCGGGCAGACGCCGGTTCCCTCCTCATGGGCCTAATGAGAGGGTATGATCTTACGATGATGTGGGCCAACCCCCTGAGATTATGAAGGGCCACAAGTGGTTCGCCGCCTTCTATGACTTCCTGATGGCCGGAGCTGAGAGCACCTTCATGCGCCGCGTGCGCCACGAGGTGGTGGGCCGGGCACGCGGACGCGTCCTGGAGGTGGGCTGTGGCACGGGCGCCAGCTTCCCATACTACCAGGATCCCGCAGCCGTGGTGGCCACAGAGCCCGACCCTTACATGCTGGCCCGGGCCAAGCGGCGGGCCCGTGCCATGGGGCTCCCCATCACCCTCCTGCAGGCCCGTGCTGAAGACCTGCCCTTCCCCACTGGATATTTCGATACCGTAGTGGCCACCTTTGTCTTCTGCACCGTGGAAGATGTGGGCCGCGCCCTGACCGAGGTGAGGCGCGTCCTACGTCCTGGCGGTGAGCTGCGCTTCTTTGAGCATGTGCGCTACCCCCATCGCCTGGGCGCCTGGGCCCAGGACGCCATCACACCCTTCTGGCGGTGGCTGGCCGCTGGCTGTCATCCCAACCGCGATACCCCCCGCCTGATGGAGGAGGCGGGGTTCCGCCTGGTGCGCCTCGAGATACTTACCCCCCTCCCACCCCTGCCACCCATGGTGTTCGTAAGGCCTCAGGCTCTGGGGGTGGCCAGGCCGGTGTAGGGCTTATGCGGGGCATCGTGCTGGCATTGGGAGCAGGAGGCATAAGGGGTTGGGCACACGTGGGCGTCCTCAAAGCTCTACACGAGGCAGGGGTCCCCATCGCTGGCCTTGTGGGGGCCAGTGCCGGCTCCCTGATAGGCCCAATGTATGCCGCCCGTCGCGATGTCCAAGAGATGGTACGTGTGGCCCTCTCGGCCAACGTGGCCTCCCTCACCGCTTGGTTCCTGGGGGGGCTGCGCATCGGACCTGAGGCGTGGGGCTTTGGTCAAATCCTGTGGCGTCATTACGGGCGCCTGGATTTCCAGGAGCTGGCCTTGCCCTTTGCTGCCATCGTTTTGGATGTAGCGTCTGGGCAGCATCTGTTGGTGAGGGAGGGCAACGTGGGCAGAGCAGTAGAGGCCAGCATCCGTCCACCAGGGCTCCTACCTCCCGTGGAGCTACAGGGGAGGTGGCTCGTGGATGGCGGCCTGCACGATACGGTCCCCGTAGAGCTGGCCCAGGTGACGTTCCCTGGCCTGCCGGTGGTAGCGGTGCCGGTGGGCGAGTTCCTGGTCCTACCGCCACGCCTGCGCCCGGCTTCCCGCAGGCTGGGAAATCTGATGTGGGCCTTGGGGGCGACTCCCCAATCGCGTCTTGGGGGGTTGGCCCTGCTGGCACGCCTTCTGGGGGAGGGACCACCGCGACGCCCGCCGCCGGCGGCCACCATAAGACCACCCTTACACGGCATCATGGCTGTCCTGCCTGTGCGTATGCAGGAAGCCATCCGCCGTGGAGAGAGGGCAGCACGCACTGCCCTGCCAGCCATTAAGACCCTTCTGGAGACCCACCCTGGCGCGAGGGGAGGATGATCCAGGCGCGGCCGGGCGTGGTGACGCCCTCCCTCTCGTTCTCCGCCCAAACCTCGCACTCCACGTAGTGCTGGCCATCGCGGACGTACTTATCCACCACGCGGCCCTTGCACGTCATGATGTCGCCAGGCCTTTGCTGGCGGCGCATTTCGAAGTAGAGCTTCTTGAGAAAACCTTCGTCCCCCATCCAATCGGTGATGACCCTCACCAGAGCAGCCTGCAGAAAGCCCGTGTTCATGAAGATATCCTGATGGCCGGAGCGACGGGCGAACTGGGGATCGAAGTGCAAGGGGTACCAGTCCTGGGTGCCGCTTATCTGCAGGAACACGCGCCGAGTGTTGAGCTCCAGGGAGAAGCCAGCCAGCTCCTCCCCTATCTCCACGTCCTCCCAGTACCGCTGTGGCCGCTTCCTCATCCCTCTGCCTCCTTATCGGCCGCCACCTCCTCTGGCGAACGGTGGAATAGGAGGGTATTGCGCACCACACATACCACCTTGCCATGCTGGTTCTTGATGATGAGCTCACTTATCACCCAAACTGCCTTGGGGTCGATGCTGATGGGACGCTGGAAGACATCGGCGATGCGCCGCTTGATGGAGAGGCGGTCGCCAACGCGAATGACGTCGAACCACTCCACCTCCTGGGCCATGTTGATGATACGTTTGCCGGGTGCCGGGACCACGGGCACCAAGGGCTCGAACACCGGCGGCCAGGGGCCCAGGCTAGCAAAGTAAATGGCTAGCCAGCCTGAGGGTGGGCAGATGACCCCACCATACTTGGTGTTCTTGGCGTACTCGGGGTCCAGGAATAGGGGGTTGGTGTCGTCCACCATGTGGCAGTGACGGCGGATGGGGTCGTGCTCCACAGGATAGCGGCCCTGGGTCTCCCCCGTCTCCATGCCCACATATCGCCGCCGCACCTCCTCTATGTCGTAGTCCTGGGCCACGGCGTCCCCCTTCCTCTGGGCCTAGATTATGAGCCTTGCCCCCAAGAGGTAGCAAGTGGGAGAATGAAAATGAGCGGGCCAAGGAGGGGAGAGATGCGTGAAGAGCAGGTCATGGCCGCCCCCAAGGGCGTCCCTAAGACCCCCGCAGCCACCGCCCGGGTGGTCAGACGCAAGGACCACACCCCCGACCTGATGACCCTCTGGTTAGAGCCCTCCCTCCCCTTCCACTTCCGGCCGGGGCAGTATTGCACCATCGGCCTGGAGGGGGTGGAGCGCCCCTATTCCATCGTCTCCGCCCCCCATGAGCCTTATCTGGAGCTGTTCATAGAGCTGGTGCCCCATGGGCAGCTGACGCCCCGCCTCTGGCGCCTGCGGGAGGGAGATGTGGTGAGCCTGCGCCCCCGGGCCAAGGGCCTTTTCACCCTGGACCAGCGCTTTAACCGTCACCTGATGGTGGCCACGGTGACGGGCATAGCCCCCTTCGTGAGCATGGTGCGGGACTGCCTGCACCGTGGGCAGGAGGGGCACCGCTTCTACATCCTCCATGGAGCCAGCTACTGGGACGAGCTGGTCTACGATGGCGAGCTGAAAGCCTTGGCCCAGCGCCACCCCCACATCCTGGAGTATGTGCCCACGGTAAGCCGCCCCCAAGAGGAGCGCAATCAGGGTTGGACAGGGGAGACAGGGCGCGTCAACACCATCGTGGAGAAGTATATCCAAAGGTTCCAACTAGGCCCCGAAGACACAGTGGTCTATCTGTGTGGCCATGCGGGCATGATCGCCGATGTCAAGAGGCAACTGAAGCCTAAGGGCTGGCAGATGAGAGAAGAGCATTATTTTTGGCCCCCTAAGCCCTGGAAACCCCCTAGGGAATAGCGCCGTCCACCTCCCTCAGGAAGGACAGAAGGATACGGTTGAACTCTTGAGGACGTTCTATCTGGGGCGAGTGCCCACAGCCAGGGATGATCTCCAAGCGGCTGCCTGGGATGGCCTCGTGCATGCGGTGGGAGGGGTCCACAAAGGGCTCGTCCAGCTCCCCACATACGATGAGGGCGGGCATCCTGAGGCCCTTTAGCTCCTCCAGGATGGGACGCCGATTGGCAATATGTTGTGCGCAGTAGATATAAGCCTCCCTGGAGGTCATGAGGAACTGCTCCTTCCAGGACTGTAGAAGCTCCGGCTGGGATCGCAGCTCGTCGGCCATGGGGTTGAGGGCCAGCTGGGCCTCCCACACCGCCTCCATGCCTTGCTCCATGGCCACCCTCACCAGGCGGGCCCGCTCCTGGGTGCGCAGGGCCCCCGGGGGCTCGGCCGATGTGTCCACTAGCACCAAGGAGCGCAGGAGATGGGGGGCCTTTAGGGCCACCAACTGAGCGATCATCCCACCCATGGAATGGCCCACCAGATGGCACCCCTCCAGGCCCAAGAGGCCGATAAGGGCCACAATGTCCTCGGCCATAGCCTCCAGAGCATAGTCCTCAGGAAGGACGGGCTTGGCGGAAAGGCCGTGACCCCGCAGGTCAGGCGAGAGGAGGCGGTAATAAGGACTCAAGGCAGGCACCGTCAGGGCCCAGTTGCGGGAATTCCCTGTAAAGCCATGCACCAAGACCACGGGCCGCCCCTGGCCCGCCTCTCGATAATGAATGTCTAGGCCGTTTATGGTGATGACGCGCATGCCCTACCCTTCCCCGAGGCGTCTTTACCTTAGGCCATTATAAGGCAGCCCCAAGACTCTTCCCAGATGGCAGCCATGGGCGCCAGACGAGACCCATCTCTATTTTCGTATTATCACCACATTGACATTGGCAAACCGAGGGCGTATATGTGGGGATGCACATAAAGACGGAGCAGAGGATGGCCATGAGGATGATCGTGTCGCACCCCGAGAAGTGTGTGGCCTGTCACCTGTGCGAGGGAGCTTGCTCCTTTCGACATGAAGGGGTCTTCATGCCAGCCAGGACCCGCATATGGGTCTTCGACCTGGTGGACGAGCAGGTCTATGGGGCCTACGCTTGCTTCCACTGCTCCGATGCCCCCTGCCTAGCGCACTGCCCCACCCACGCTATATCCCGCCGCATGGACACGGGGCAGGTCTACGTGCAAGAGGACAGGTGCATCGGGTGCAAGATGTGCATGGTGGCCTGCCCCTTCGGGGTCATGGGCTTCCATGGGGACAAGAAGGTAGCCCAGAACTGCGACCTGTGCGAAGGCGAACCCCAGTGCGTCAAGGTATGTGTATATGGGGCGCTGGAATTTGCAGAGGTGGAGCCCATGCCGTGGGCAGAGCGCCTAGCGGCTATGGAAAGGGGCGCCTAAAGATCCGGGAGGGAGGAGGCCATGCCGTACGGATGGGTCGGCCAAGTGCTGCGCATCAACCTCAGCGAGGGCAAGGTGATCAAGGAGCCGCTGAACATGCAGTGGGCCCGCCAGTTCATCGGCGGCCGGGGGCTGGGCACTAAGTACCTGTACGAGGAGATAGACCCCCGCTGCGATCCCCTGGGCCCAGAGAACAAGGTCATCTTCGCCACTGGCCCCCTCACGGGCACTTACGCCCCCACGGGCGGCCGCTACATGGTGTTATGCAAGAGCCCCCTCACCGATGCCATCGCTTGCTCTAACTCGGGCGGCTACTGGGGACCGGAGCTGAAGTTCGCCGGTTACGACATGGTCATCCTAGAGGGGAAGGCGCCCAGGCCCGTCTACATCTGGATCTATAACGACCAGGTGGAGATAAGGGACGCCTCCCACGTTTGGGGCAAGACCACCGCCGAGACGGAGGACATTCTTCGCGGAGAGACGGACCCCCAGGCACGGGTGGCGGGCATCGGCCCTGCCGGCGAGAACCTCTGCCGCAACGCCTGCGTCATCAACGACAAGTCACGGGCGGCCGGCCGCTCTGGAGTAGGGGCGGCCATGGGGGCCAAGAACGTGAAGGCCATAGTGGTGCGCGGCACAGGCGCCGTGGCCGTGTCCGACCCCTTGCGCTTCTCCGAGCTGGTGATGGAGTCTTTGCAGGTAGTCAACCAGTCACCGGTGACAGCCCACGCCCTGAGGGGGCTGGGCACGGCGTCCACCGTGGGCTTCGCCAATGGCGTGGGCATCCTCCCCACCCGCAACTTCCAGCAGGGCCAGTTCGAGGCGGCCAACGACATCTCCGGCCAGGCCATAGCCAAGTCAGTATTGGTGCGCAACAAGGGGTGCTACTCCTGCCCCATCGGCTGCGCACGGGTGACGGAGATCAAGGGGCCTGCCAAGTGGCAAGGCAAGGGGGAGGGCCCGGAGTACGAGACCATCTTCGGCCTGGGGTCTGACTGCGGCGTGGGCGACCTCAACGCCATCCTCTACGCCAATTACCTGTGCAACCTCTACGCTCTAGACACCATCTCCGCCGGAGGCACCATCGCCACTGCTATGGAGCTGGCCGAAAAGGGCTACATACCTAAAGAAGACTTGGCCGAGCTCCCCTTTGAGCTCAAGTTCGGCAACCCCGAGGCCGTCATCGGCTGCCTGGAGTTGATGGCCTACCGCCGGGGCAAGTTCGGCCACCTCCTGGCCGAGGGAGGATACCGCCTCGCCGAGCACTATGGCCACCCAGAGCTCTTCATGGGCGTCAAGAAGCAGGACTTCGCCGCCTATGACCCCAGGGGTGCCAAGGGCATGGGCCTGGGCTATGCCACCTCCAACAGAGGAGCCTGCCACCTGCGGGGCTACTCCATGTCCCTGGAGTGGTTCGCACCTCCCAATCAGCGCCTAGACCCCTTCTCCACGCAAGGGAAAGCAGCAGCCCAGAAGATGCTCCAGGACAAGGCAGCATGCGAGGACTCAGCGGGCATCTGCACCTTCGTCACCTTCGCCCTCACCCCTGATAAGGTGTGTGCCCTCTTCAACGCCGCCACCGGCGAGAACATGACCCTGGAGGAGTGGAACCTGGCTGGCGAACGCATCTGGAACCTGGAGCGGATGTTCAACCTGCGGGCTGGCCTGGGGCGCAAAGACGACACCCTCCCTCCCCGCATGCTCAAGGAACCCCTCTCCGGGGGGATGGTCCAAGGGCAGGTGGTGGAGCTGGAGCCCATGCTGGAGGAGTACTACCGCGTCCGCGGCTGGGACGAGGAGGGTCGGCCTAAGCAGGAGACCCTGGCCCGGCTGGGCCTGTCCTAGGAGGTGGCCATGACCAGGTACGTCATACTGGGGGCCTCGGCAGCAGGGCTGGCCGCCCTGGAGGCTATTCGGGAGCGGGACCCCGAGGGGGAGGTGGTACTGGTCTCCAAGGAGGGGGAGCCGTGCTACTCCCGGGTGGCTCTCCCTTACCTGCTATCTGGGGAAAAGAACTTGGCCCAGATCACCCTGTACGGGCAGGACTACTTCCGCACCAAGGGGGTGGAGACCATCTGGGGGGTGGGGGCCACAGCCCTAGATCCCCAACGAAAAGAGGTGCGGCTGGAGGACGGGAACACCCTGAGCTACGATAAGCTCCTCATCGCCACTGGCTCCCGTCCCCGTGTGCCCCCCATCCAAGGCATCCAGGAGGCCGACGTCTGCTATCACTGGACGCTGGCTGACGCCCGCAAGATAGAGGAGCGGGCACAAAGGGCCACCGACTGCTTCGTCATCGGCGCGGGCTTCATAAGCCTCCTGACCGTCAACGCCCTTATGAAGCGGGTACCCCTGCGATATACGGTGGTGGAGATCGCTGAGCAGGTGATGCCCCAACTTCTGGACCAGCGCGGGGCCCAGATCCTAGAACAAGAGATGCGCCACCAGGGCATCCACCTCCTCCTCGGGGACTCGGTAGCAGCCATCGAGAGGGACAAGGATGGTCGCTACTCCTTGCAGCTGCGTAGCGGCAAGACCTACACAGCCGATATGGTGATATGCGGCACAGGGGTGGAGCCTAATATCGGCTTCCTCCAGGGGTCGGGCCTGGATATAGGGATGGGGGTTCGCACTAACGAACGGCAGCAGACCAACCTCCCCGACGTCTACGCCGCCGGCGACTGCGCCGAGACCCGTGACCTCCAGACGGGCCGGCCCGCGGTCCACGCCATCTGGCCCACGGCCGTGGACCAAGGGAAGGTGGCGGGGGCCAATATGGCCGGCGATTCCCTCACTTATCCCGGCAGCCTGAGCTGGAACGTGACAGAGCTCTTCGGCCTCACATGCGCCTCATTAGGGCAGTTCCGGGAGGGGCCAGGGATGGAGCCCATCGTGTTCCACGACCCCGTCGCCAACGTCTACCGCAAAATCCTGGTCAACGATGGCGGTCAAGTAGCAGGGGTCGTCCTGGTAGGACGGGCCCAGGACGCCCAGGAGCTGGGCGTCTTACAGGCCATGATCCGCCGCCGCACCGACCTCTCCCGCTGGAAGGAGCACCTGGCGCGGGAGCGGATCACCTTGGGCCACCTGGGCCTCGAGGCTCTCAAGGCCCAGCTAGCGAGGCGATAGGCATGAAGGTCTCCGTAGAGCTCCAGGCCTATTTAGAGCGCTACTCCCCCGACGGTCGCCCCGTGGTGGAGGTGGAGCTCCCTGAGGGAGCCACGGTGGATCACCTGCTCCGCCGCCTGGGCATACCCGACGACATGACCCAAGTGATCATCGTCAACAACGAAAACGCCGACTTCCACCACACGCTCAAGGAGGGCGATCGGGTTATCCTCATACCTCCGTTGGCCGGGGGCTAGCGCACTAGGTATATGGCATCCCCATCCACCCGCACCTGGTAGACGGGGATGGACTTGGATGGAGGGGGGGCCACCGCCTCCCCAGTGCGGATGTTGAACTTGCCGCCGTGCCACGGACACCGCACCACATCCCCTTCCAGCTCTCCCTCAGCCAGGGGGCCGCCCCGATGGCTACACTTGTTAGCAAATGCGAAGAACTGGCCCCCCACGTTGGCCACTACCACCTCTTCCTCGCCCAACTCCACCAGCTTCATCTCGCCCGGCGGTATCTCGCTGACCGTCGCTACCTTTATCTCTTGCGCCATGGTATCCTCCCTGCCAATAGTCCAAGTTTTGATTGCATCAAGAGATGATATCATAGGCCGTCATGAGGTAGAAGCCCTCCTTGCGCTCCGGAGAGCCCAGGCCTATGATGCCCTCAGAAGCATGGCTGAGAAGACAGTCCTCTACGAGGCCGAAGGGCCCATAGCCCGCATTGTCCTCAACAGGCCCCACAGGCTCAACGCCATCAACGTCCAAATGGTCCGTGAGCTGGAGGAGGCGATAGCCAGGGCCAATGCCGATCCCCAGGTGAAGGTCCTCATCCTCTCGGGGGCCGGACGAGCGTTCTGCGCCGGCTACGACTTGGAGTGGGGCACTAGAGTTGAGGAGGAGGCACAGGAGGCCACCGGCGGCATCTGGGATCCGGTGCGCGACTATCTCATGATGTGGCGCAACGTGCGCACCTTCATGTCCCTCTGGGAGTCGCCTAAGCCCACCATCGCCCAGATCCACGGATGGTGCGTGGGCGGGGGGACCGATATGGCCCTGTGCTGCGACCTCATCTTCATGGCCGAGGACGCCCAAATAGGTTACCCCCCGGCCCGCATCTGGGGGCAGCCCACCACCGTCATGTGGGTCTACAGGCTGGGCCTGGAGCACGCTAAGCGGCTGATGCTATCGGGCCAGCCCCTCACTGGCAAGGAGGCCGTGCAAGTGGGGCTGGCATCGGCTGCCTTCCCCTCCCACCAGCTGCAGGAAGAGGTGGAGGCCTACGCCCGCCGCCTCTCCTCCATCCCCCTGAACCAGCTGGTGATGAGCAAGCTGCTGGTGAACCAGGCCTACGAGAACATGGGGCTGCGCACCAGCCAGATCCTGGGCACCTTCCTGGACGGCATCGCCCGCCACACCCCTGAAGGGATCGCCTGGCGACGCACCGTGCTAGAGAGGGGGCTACGGGAGGCCCTCCGAAGCCGCGACGCCCCCTTTGGCGATTACTCCCAGGGTTCCCGATAAGTTGCCTCCCCCACGTCCCCGTGTTATAGTGGCGGTGGACGCACTTCCCTTGGTCGTACCTTTAAGTCGGTCCAGCGAGGCCGACAAGGGAGACGGGGAGCTTGAAGCGCAGAGCAGAAAAAAGGGTCAAGTGCAGAAGAGCTGGGGCCCTCCCGTGGGGGAGCGGGAGGGCCCTTTCCATAGTGGTGATGTCTCCATGAAGACACACCTCCTCATGACGGAGGCCGACATCCGCAGGGCCCTGCGGCGCATCGCCCACGAGATCATCGAGCGCAACAAGGGCGTGGCGGGGGTGGTGCTGGTGGGGATGCACACTCGTGGCGTCCCCTTGGCCCATCGCCTCTCCCAGCTCTTGCGAGAGTTCGAGGGCCAGGAGGTGCCCGTGGGCTCCCTAGACATCGGCCTCCACCGGGATGACCTGCCCTACCTGGGCACCAGGCCCACCCTACACCGCAGCCACATCCCCGTCGACATCGACCATAAGAAGGTCATCCTGGTGGACGACGTGCTTTACACGGGACGCAGCATCCGCGCTGCCCTGGATGCCCTGATGGATTATGGCCGCCCCGCCCAGGTCCAGTTGGCCGTGCTGGTGGACAGGGGTCACCGGGAGCTGCCCATTCGCGCCGATTACGTGGGCAAGAACGTCCCTACCTCCCGTCAGGAGGAGGTTCAGGTCCGCCTGAGGGAGGTGGACGGGCGTGATGAGGTGGTCCTGGTCCGACCGCAGGGGGAGGGGTGAGATGCGAGAGGAGACCGCCTCGTCCCAGAACAACAGCTGGCGCCACTGGCATCTGCTGGACGTAGACGTCCTCTCCCCCCAGGAGCTGACGCAGGTGCTGGATACGGCAGACGCCATGCGGGAAGTGCTATCGCGGGAGGTGCCAAGGGTCCCTACCCTGCGGGGCATCACAGTGGTCAACCTGTTCTACGAGCCCAGCACTCGCACCCGCGCCTCCTTCGAGCTGGCGGCCAAGGCCCTAGGAGCCGATGTCATCAACATCGCCGTGGAACAGAGCAGCGTCAAGAAGGGCGAATCCCTCCTGGACACCGTGCGCACCATCGAGGCCCTGGGAGCGCGGGTGTTGGTGATGCGCCATTGGCAATCGGGGGCGCCCTACCTGGTGGCTGACCACACCACCATGCACGTCATCAACGCCGGCGACGGCTGGCATGCCCACCCCACCCAGGCCCTGCTGGACATATATACCATGCGCCGCCATCTGGGCGAGCTGCGAGGTCGGAAGGTGGTCATCGTGGGGGATATCGCCCACAGCCGGGTGGCCCGCTCTAACCTCTGGGCCCTGACGGCCTTGGGGGCCCAGGTGGTGTTGTGTGGGCCGCCCACCCTCATGCCCCCTGGTCTGCGGGAGGGGGCGTGGCCATCGGTGGAGTTCTCTTACGACCTGGACGAGGCCATCGAGGGAGCAGATGTGGTGATGGCCCTCCGCCTGCAGAGGGAGCGGATGGCGGCTGGGCTGCTGCCGTCGCTGCGGGAATACGTCAGCCTCTACCAGGTGGACGAGAGGAGGCTACGGCGGGCCAGGCCCACCGCCCTCCTCATGCACCCTGGCCCTGTCAATGAGGGCATCGAGCTGGCACCGGAGGTGGTGCGTTGCGCCCAATCGGTCATCCATGAGCAGGTGACCAACGGTGTGGCCGTGCGCATGGCCGTCCTATATCTGCTCACTCGGAGGGGAGGGGAAGGTGGATAGGGCCCGTTCTCAGACTGGGCGTAAGCAGCTGGCCATCCGTGGCGGGCGCATCGTGGACCCCTCCCAGGGGCTGGACATGGTGGGCGACGTCCTTCTAGCCCAGGGGAGGGTGGTGGCAGTGGGCCCCGACGTGGGCCGGGAGGCCGAGGAGGCCATCGACGCCAGGGGCCTTGTGGTCTGCCCTGGCCTGGTGGACATCCACTGCCACCTGCGGGAGCCTGGCATGGAGCACAAGGAGACCATCCAATCGGGCACTATGGCTGCCGCCCGTGGTGGGTTTACTACCGTCTGCTGCATGCCCAACACCGAGCCCCCGCTGGATTCCCCAGGCTTGGTGCGCTGGGTGCTGGAGAGGGCAGATCAAGTGGGGATCGTGCGCGTGCTACCCATCGCCTCCCTCACCAGGGGAAGACGAGGGGAGGAGCTGGTGGACATGGCGGAGCTGGCGCAGGCGGGGGCCGTGGCCTTCAGCGACGACGGCAACCCCGTAGCCAACGCCCACCTCATGCGACGGGCCCTGGAGTACGCTTCCATGCTCGGGATGACGGTCATCGACCACTGTGAGGACCCGACCCTGGCCGCCGCCGGCGTCATGCACGAGGGATGGGTCTCCGCCCGCCTAGGCCTGGCGGGGGCACCGGCGGAGGCGGAGGAGGTGATGGTGGCCAGAGACATAGCCCTCGCCCGCCTGACGGGAGGCAAGGTCCACATCGCCCATGTGAGCACCAGGTGGGCGCTGGAACACCTAGCAAGGGCCAAGGCCCAGGGCCTGCCCGTTACCGCCGAGGTCACCCCTCATCATCTCCTCCTCACCCATGAGGCGGTCATGTGCTCCTTGGGGGAAGGCCCAGTCGCCCTCTCCTACAACACCTCCGCCAAGGTAAGCCCACCCCTTAGGACGCCCGAAGACGTGGCGGCATGTCAACAGGCCCTGGCCCAGGGCACCATCGACTGCATCGCCACCGACCATGCTCCCCACGCCCCGGAAGATAAGCTGTGCGAGTTCGATGTGGCTGCACCGGGCATCTCGGGCCTAGAGACAGCCCTCGGGCTATGCCTGCAGTTGGTGCACCAGGGGCGCTTGTCGCTCCACCGCCTTATCGAGGCCATGACGGTGGCGCCGGTGCGAGCTTTGGGGCTGGACCGGCGCATCCCCGGCCTGGGCACCCTGCGCCCCGGCGCCCCCGCCGATGTGGTGGCCATCGACCTGGAGCGGGAGTGGACGGTGGACCCTGCCTCCTTCGCCAGCCGCGGCAAAAACACTCCCTTTGCCGGCCGACGGCTACGCGGCCGGGCAACCATCACCATAGCAGGGGGGAGGGTGGTATGGCGGGAGTAGGCGGTAAGGCATTCCTGGTGCTGGAGGATGGCTCCGTCTTCCCTGGGCGGTCTTTCGGCGCTGTGGTCCCAGCGTACGGGGAGGTGGTCTTCTCCACCTCCATGACGGGCTACCAAGAGATGCTCACCGACCCCTCCTACGCCGGACAGATCTTGGTTCTCACCTATCCCCTTGTGGGCAACTACGGCATCAACCGCCAGGATGTTGAGTCCAGACACATCCAGGTGCGGGCCTTGGTGGTGCGGGAGGCGTGTGCCGCCCCCTCCCACTGGTCTTCGGAGATGAGCCTCCACGAGTATCTCGCCTCCCAAGGCGTGACGGGCCTGACAGGGGTGGACACGCGGGCCCTCACCCGCCGCCTACGCACCCGAGGAGTGATGATGGGAGCCATAGTCGTCGATGAGCCGCCGCAGCGGGCCCTAGAACGGCTGCAACAGGTGCCCCGCTACGGCACCACCGACCTGGTGCGCGAGGTGAGCTCCCCCACCCCCTACCTCTGGGAGCCGCCACTGCAGGAACAGCACCGCATCGTGGTGGTGGACAGCGGCGTCAAGTTCAACATCATGCGCATATTGCGCCGCCTGGGATGCCGGGTTACAGTGATGCCCTGCACCGTGATGGCAGAGGAGGTGTTGACTCTAGGCCCCGACGGCGTCATCCTCTCCCCGGGGCCAGGCGACCCAGCCATCCTGGATTACCTAGTGGCCACGGCCCAGGGGCTTATAGGCCGCATACCCATTTTGGGCATCTGCCTGGGACACCAAGTTATCGCCCGCGCCTTGGGCGCCCGCACCTTTAAGCTCAAGTTTGGACATCGCGGGGCCAACCACCCGGTGAAGGACCTCCTCTCGGGCAGGGTGTTCATCACTGCCCAGAACCATGGGTATGCGGTGGACGGCGAAGGGCTTCCGGGGGGGCTGGAGGTGTGGCAGGTCCACATCAACGACGGCACGGTAGAAGGCCTATACCACCGGGAGCTCCCCATCCTGGGCATCCAGTACCATCCAGAGGCCTCGCCAGGGCCATGGGACAACGAATACGTGTTCCAGCGCTTCTTAGAGATGGTCAACCACCATAAGGAGGGAAGATGGAGACGCTGAGGGTGCGGCGGGCCACCGTGCGCGATGCCGGTGCCATCGCCCAAATAGGCAAGCTCATCCTAGAGGAGCTGGGGCGCGAGTCCTCCGCTCTCCAGGAGCCCATGACCGCCGAGGCCATAGCCCACCGGCTCCGCAGTTACCGCCGTCGGGGGGCCATGTTCGTGGCCCTTTGGGGGAAGGAGGCGGCGGGCTTCGCCGCCCTGGAGCCATCCCCCGAGGCCCATGACACCATGGTGCTAGGGGTCTGGGTGTTGCCAAAGTTCCGGCGCCGCGGGGTGGGGACACAGCTGGCCCTGGCGGCCATGGAGCACGCTCGCCAGCTAGGGGCCCGCCGCCTGCGGGGGACCATACCCCCGGATAACGAGCCCGCCCTCAGCTTCTTCGGCGAGCTGGGGGCCCTGGCCCAGGCCGTGGGCCGTGGAATGCAATACGAGTTGCCGCTATGAGCGGATAAAACCATGGACAAGCCCAACAAAGTCCTCATCATCGGCTCGGGGCCCATCGTCATCGGCCAAGCGGCCGAGTTCGATTACTCGGGCTCCCAAGCCTGCCGCTCCCTCCGCGAGGAGGGGATCCATACTGTCCTGGTCAACCCCAACCCGGCCACCATCATGACCGATGAAGGCATCGCCGACACGGTATACATCGAGCCCCTAACGGTGGAGGTGCTGCGGCAGATCATCCGCCGGGAGCGCCCCGATGGCCTTCTGGCTACCCTGGGAGGGCAGACTGCCCTAAACCTGGCGGTAGCCCTGGCCGACGCTGGCGTCCTAGATGAGTATGGGGTGAAGGTGCTGGGCACCCCTGTGGAGTCCATCCGCCGTGCCGAGGACCGGGAGCTGTTCAAGCGCCTCCTGGATGAGATCGGCGAGCCAAGGCCCGAGAGCGAGACCGTCAACACCGTCGAGGAGGCCCGCCGGGTAGCGCGGGAGCTGGGCCTGCCCCTGGTGGTACGCCCCGCCTACACCTTGGGGGGCACCGGCGGCGGCATCGCCCACACCATGGAGGAGCTGGAACGCATCGTCTCCTTAGGCCTCCGCGTTTCCCCTATTAGCCAGGTTTTGTTGGAGCGGTGCCTCCTGGGCTGGAAGGAGATCGAGTATGAGGTGATGCGCGACGGGGCCGATAACTGCATCACCGTGTGCAACATGGAGAACATAGACCCCATGGGGGTCCATACGGGCGACAGCATCGTAGTGGCCCCCAGCCAGACCCTCAGCGACAAAGAGTATCAGATGTTGCGCACTGCCGCCCTCAAGATCATCCGCGCCCTAGGGGTAGAGGGGGGCTGCAACATCCAGTTCGCCCTGGCCCCAAGGCAGGAGATCGCCCCGTGGGCTGTGCCCCCCGACGGCCGTCCGCCCTACTACGTCATCGAAGTCAACCCTCGTGTGTCCCGTTCCTCCGCCCTGGCCTCCAAGGCCACCGGTTACCCCATCGCCCGCGTGGCGGCCAAGATCGCCGTGGGGCTGCGCCTGGACCAAATCCTGAATCGGGTGACAGGCAAGACCACAGGCGCCTTCGAGCCGGCCCTGGACTACGTGGTGGTCAAGATCCCCCGCTGGCCTTTCGACAAGTTCCCCCTGGGGGACCGCACCCTCGGCACCCAGATGAAGTCCACAGGGGAGGCCATGGCCATCGCCCGCACCTTTGAGCAAGCCCTGCAGAAGGCGGTACGCTCCCTGGACTTTAGCGGCCGCACCTTGCTGTGGGAGGATCCCTCCTGGTCAGAGGAGGAGATCCGCCACCTGGTGGCCACCCCCAACGATCTGCGTCTTTGGGCCATTATGGCCGCCCTGCGCCGCGGGGCCCATGTAATGGAGCTGGCCAGGCTTTCAGGCATCGACCCCTGGTTCCTGGAGAAGATGTCCGGCCTTGTAGCCATGGAGCGCCGCCTCCTCTCAGAGCCCCTCACACCCCAGCTCCTGCGGGAGGCCAAGCTTAAGGGCTTCCCCGATCGGGATATCGCCACCTTGGCAGATATGCTTCCGGAACAGGTGCGGCAAATGCGCCAGCAGTGGGGCATTAGGCCGGTGTATAAGATGGTGGACACCTGCGCCGGCGAGTTCGAAGCCCAGACCCCCTATTTCTACAGCACCTACGAGGAGGACGAGGAGGCGGAGAACGAGGCCCCTCCCTTGCCGGGGCCTAAGGCCGTAGTCCTGGGCTCCGGGCCCATACGCATCGGCCAGGGCATTGAGTTCGATTACTGCTCTGTGCATACCGTCTGGGCCCTCCAGGAGCATGGGCTTAAGGCCATCCTGGTCAACTGCAACCCCGAGACGGTGTCCACCGACTTCGACACCAGCGACCGCCTTTACTTCGAGCCCCTAGACGAGGAATCGGTGCGAGACATCCTGGAGAACGAGACGTGCAAGGATGGGCCACCGCCGGCCATCGTCCAATTCGGCGGCCAGACGGCCATCAACCTGGCCTGGCCCCTGGCCCAGGCCGGGCTCCCCCTGCTGGGCTCCACCGCCGAGGCCATAGATCTGGCCGAGGACCGGGCCCGCTTCGAGGCCTTGCTCTATGAGCTGGGCATCCCCCAGCCCCCTGGCGCCTCAGTGCAGAGCCTGGAGGAGGCAGTGCACACGGCAGCCGTGCTGGGCTACCCGGTCCTGGTGCGGCCTAGCTATGTCCTAGGGGGACGAGCCATGGAGATCGTGGAGGGCACCAACCAGCTCATCCACTTCGTGCAGGAGGCAGCCCAGGTGGGGGAGGGACGGCCTATCCGTATCGACAAATACCTGGAGGGCATCGAGGCGGAGGTGGATGCCATCTCCGATGGTCACGACATCCTGATCCCTGGCATCATGCAGCACATCGAGCGGGCAGGGGTTCACTCCGGCGACTCCATGGCCATCTATCCACCCCTGGACCTGACGGACCAGGAGGTGGAGACCATCGTGGAGTATACGCGGCGTCTGGCCCGCGCCATGGCCATCAAGGGGCTCTTCAACGTGCAGTTCGTCATCTTGCGGGAGGGAGGGCAGTCCACCGTCTACGTGCTGGAGATGAACCCCCGGGCCAGCCGCACCGTGCCCTTCATCGCCAAGGCCACGGGGGTGCCCATGGTGAAGCTGGCGGTGGGCACCCTCCTGGGCAAGACCATCTCGGAGATGGGTTACCCCTATGGGCTGTGGCCTCAAGGACGTCTGGTGGCTGTCAAGGCCCCCGTCTTCTCCATGCTGAAGCTGGCTGGGGTGGATACCTATCTGGGGCCAGAGATGAAGTCCACGGGCGAGGTAATGGGCATCGACATGGACTTCAGAGCCGCCCTGGCCAAGGCCCTTCTGGCCGCCGACATGGCCCTCCCCGCCAAGGGGTCCATCCTCCTCTCCTTGGCCGACCGCACCAAGCCTGAGGCCATACCCATCATCCGACGTCTGGCCCAGGCCGGCTACCGCCTCTACGCCACCGAGGGGACGGCAGCCCTCATAAGAGGGCTAGGGCTAGAGGTGGCCGAGGTGACCAAGAGGCTTAGCCAAGGGCATCCCAACGTGGTGGACGTCATCCGCCAGGGCCTAGTGGATGCCGTCATCAATACGCCAGAGGGGACGCAGACGGCCACCATAAAGGACGGCTTCTACATCCGGAGGGCGGCCGTGGAGCGACGCATCCCGTGCTTCACCTCCATCGATACCGCTAGGGCAGCGGTGGAGGCCCTGGTGGTAGACCAACACCGCTTCTCAGTGCAGCCTCTCCCCGAGTATAGACGGCTATGACAGGGGCATGGGGGCCAGTGGAGGCCCTGGTCGTCTCCCAAACGGAGGTGTGCCAGGACACCTACCTCATGTGGCTCTCCTCCCCCTCCCTGGCCCGGGGCGCCACCCCTGGCCGCTTCCTCATGCTCCTCTGTGGCCATGCTCTGGATCCCCTCCTGCCCAGGCCCATGAGCTACCACCGCTTTCGGCAGGTGGGGGAGGAGAGGCAGTTCGCTATCCTCTACGACGTAAGAGGGCGGGGCACGGCCTGGCTGGCGCGACGTCGGTCAGGCGACCGCCTCTGGGCCTTCGGGCCCTTGGGGCGGGGCTTCGCTATAGAGCGGGGGGCCCGACATCTCCTGCTGGTGGCCGGAGGGCTGGGCATCGCCCCCCTTATCGCTTTGGCGGAGGAGGCTGTGGCCCAGGGTCGGGCAGTGACCCTGCTCTATGGAGCCCGCACGGAGGCGCGGCTTATACCCATCTCCCTGGTGCCACAGGAGGTAGAGGTGGTGATGGCCACCGACGATGGCACCCGTGGCCACCACGGGCCCGTCACTGAGCTGGTGCCCCGCTACCTAGCGTGGGCCCACCAGGTGTTCGCCTGTGGCCCCCGAGAGATGTACCAGGCCCTGGCCCAAGCCATGCGCCGGGAGGGGCTTAGGCGACCAGCGCAGGTCCTCCTGGAGGAGCACATGGCCTGCGGCACCGGCATCTGCTACGGGTGCGCCGTCCCCACCCGCAGAGGCATGCGCCTGGTCTGCCGCGATGGCCCCCGTATCGCCCTTTGGGACGTCGTGTGAGGGGGGATACCATTGCCCACCCAGTGGGTTATGCTCTTCCTGAGCCGTGCTTTTTGGGAGGTGAGCCATGACTACGCACGTGGTGAAGGTGGGAAGCGCCGAGGTAATAGAGCTGCTAGACATGAGCTTCGTCCTTGACCACGCCATCCTCTTCCCGGGGCGGGACCAGCAGGAGATCATGACCTACCGAGATCTCTATCCCCAGTCCTATACCTCCGAGGGCCGCTACCAAACCTACGCCTCGGCATATGTCATCCGCTCCGGGGGGAGGACGGTGCTGGTGGACACAGGGCTGGGCCCTCGGGCTCCCGAATGGCTAGGGGGCGCCCAGGGCCGCCTGCTGGATGACATGCGTGAGAAAGGGGTGCGCCCTGAGGACATCGATGTGGTGGTCTGCACCCACCTCCATATCGATCACATAGGCTGGAATGTGCAGCAGGAGGCAGGCTCACCTCGCCCCACCTTCCCCCGCGCTCGCTACTACCTGCCCAAGGCCGATTGGGACTATTTCACCGCCCCGGAACGCATCCAGCAGTCCGGCGGTGGGGTGACCCTCTTGCCCTTACAGCAGTTGGGGGTGCTGGAGCTCTTCAGCGGGGAGACGACGCTGGCCGAGGGCGTCTCCACCATGCCCACCCCCGGCCACACCCCGGGCCATACTAGCATCCTCATCGCCTCCCAAGGGGAACGGGCCCTCATCGCCGGCGATCTGGCCAACCACCCTCTGCAGGTGGATAAGACGGACTGGTCTTCAGCCTTCGACACAGACGCGGCGCAGGCAGCGGAAACCCGCCGTCGGGTGTTGGATTTCCTGGAGCGGGAAGGGGTGATGGTGGCCTTTGGCCACTTCCCGCCGCCCAACCTGGGCCGCCTCATCCGCTGGGAGGGTAAACGGGTCTTTCGTGCTCTTTAGCCCCTCTCGCCACTAGAGGCCTGTACGGCGAAGTGCTGGATGCTGGCCTTGGCTGCCACCTTCTGGGCGATGGCCCTTATGGCCTGGGCCACGGGGGAGTGGGGCTCGGCCTCCACTATTGGCACCCCCTTATCCGCCCCCTCCCGCACCCGTGGGTCCAGGGGGATGGCCCCTAGGTAGTCCAGCCCCGCCTCCCGACACACATCCTCCACCCGCCCGTGGCCGAATATGTCCACTCGCCCCTCGCAGTGGGGGCATATGAAGTAGCTCATGTTCTCGATGACGCCGAAGATGGGGACGTGGAGCCGCTCGAAGAAGGACACAGCCTTCAGGGCATCCTCGATGGACACCAGGTTGGGGGTGGTGACGATGACCACCCCAGTGACAGTGGCATCCTGGGCCAGGCTCATGGAGGCATCGCTGGTGCCAGGAGGAAGGTCCACCACTAGGTAGTCCAGCTCCCCATCCTCCCCCCAGGGGATGTCGTGCAAAAGCTGGCGGACGCCCGTGCCTATCATAGGGCCCCGCCAGATGACGGCCGTGCCGGGCGGCAGCAGGAACCCCAAGGACACCACCTTGATGCCATAACGCTCCACAATGGATAGGCCACGGTCGGCCTGGAACCCTGGGGGGAGCCCCAGCATGGTGGGGACGTTGGGCCCCGTCAGGTCGGCATCCAAAAGGCCCACCCTGGCCCCGAAGTCCCTTAACGTCAGGGCCAGGTTGACAGCCACAGTGCTCTTGCCGACCCCTCCCTTGTTGGAGGCCACGGCGATGAGGTTGCGCACCCCCTCCACCGGCCGCGGGCCACGGAAGCCCGTGGAGCGCACCTGGGCCTTCATCTCCACTTCGGCATGGGCGATGCCCGGCAGGGCTCGCAATATCTCCTCCGCCTGTCGCCGCATCTCGTCCCGCACTGGACAGGCGGGGGTGGTTAGGGTGATGGTCACCTTCACCCGGTCGCCGCATAGGGCCACGTCTTCAAGGGTCACGAAGCCTAGGGAGACGATGTCCCGCCCTAGGTCGGGGTCGCGTATGGCCTTGAGGGCCTCTAGGACGTCCTCCCTGCTGAGCCTTTCGTTGCTCATGTGGATACCTCCTGTTGCGGGCCAGGGGACGAAGCTTGCACTACGAACCTGCAAGCATTGGCCCCCTGGCTCTGGTACTCCAAGCACCGGACAGAGCAGCCCAGGAGGCGAGACAGAAGCTGGACATGCCACTGGCAAACCTCCTGATATCTCTCCGCCACCCGCTGGAAGACGCAGTTGTAGTCGATGATCTCATATCCATCTTCCACCCGCCGCCACTCCGCCAGCCCCCCTTGCTCCTGCAAGATCCTGGTGACCAGCCGGACCCGCTGGCCCAGCCCCATGCCCTGTGTGCTGATGAGAGCTGTCCTGGCCATGCTCTCTAGGGCGCGGGCCAGCACGAGGCCTCGCTTCTGAGCGGCCGAGAGGCCCTCCAGCTCTTGGGCCTCCAGCTTGCCCACCTCCTCCAGGATGAGGAGGGCCAGCTGGCCATACCGCTTGGGGTAGGCATCGTGCCCGGCGGCACCGAGATAAAAAACGTAGCGGGGGCGCCGGCTAGGCCCCCGCTCCTCCCTGGCCGTCACCAAGCCATCCCTCTCCAGGGCCATGAGGTGCTGGCGCACCGTGGCCCGCGACAGGGCCATGTCCCGCGCTAGCTCGTCGATGGTCCCCTTCCCTCGCCTCTTCAGATGGTCCAGGATGCGCCTCTTGGTCGGGTGCATCAAACCCCTTGGCCCTCAGGCCCTCCGCCCCACAGTATAACACGGTCCCCATCATCAGGCCAGATTAAAGATGGTTCAGGTAGTGCAAAGCGTTTTTATATTCATGTCTTGACAGCACGGGGGGAGGTTGCTATAATGGCGCTGCTGGTGAAAAATGTAACGAGATGATTACGCGGGGCCGGTGTAGCGGAGGGGCTTGGGACGTTATCTATATAGTGGAGGTGATGAGGAGATGAGCGAGGCGGTGCTGGAGAGGGGGGCGGAGGCCCTTGAGGGGGCTCCCCGTTGCCGTCATCACTGGATCATTGCCAGCCCCAGCGGGACCTTGAGCGTGGGGCGTTGCCGGCGTTGCGGAGCCGTGAGGGAGTTCCGCAACTCCACCCCCGAGCATTACTACTGGGGCGAGGAGCCTCCTTCTGAGACAGTCATAAGGCGCCCTGCCACAGAGGAGGACGAGGAAGGCTTTTCCCTAGCTGAAGGGGCCAGAGGAGAGATGGCTATAGCCCTCTAAGGTGACAGACCATCTCTCGCTGGGCCGTCTTGGTGACGGCCCTTTTTTGTCGTCTCCTTTGCTCGTCGGCTTATACTGAATAGGGCCATGCGACTTCAGGTGGAGATTGGGGGAAGGGGCAAGAGGGGCCTAGTTCTTGCCAACCCCATCATGGTGGCCTCAGGGTGTTTCGGCAACGGCATTGAGTTTCGCCGCCTCTTCGATCTGGACGCCTTAGGGGCCATAGTGAGCAAAGGCATCACCCTACAACCCCGCCAGGGCAACCCCCAGCCCCGGCTGGTGGAGACGCCCGCCGGTCTTCTCAACTCCATCGGCCTCCAGAACGTGGGGCTTAAGGCGGTAGTCGAGGAGCTAGCCCCCATATGGTCCACGTGGCGGGTGCCGGTGGTGGCCAACATCGCCGGTGAGAGGGTGGAGGACTACGCCGCCCTGGCCCAGGCCCTGGACGGGGTTCCTGGCATAAGCGCCCTGGAGCTGAACATCAGCTGCCCCAACGTGGAGAATGGCCTAGAGTTCGCCTGCGACCCATCCTTGGCGGCCGAGGTGACCAGGGCTGTGAGAAAGCAGACCACCCTGCCAGTCATCGTCAAGTTAAGCCCCGCCGCCCCCGACGTGGTGGCCGTGGCCAGGGCGGTGGCCGAGGCAGGTGCCGACGCCCTGACCATCGCCAACACCTACCCTGGCTTGGCCATCGACATCTGGCGGCGGCGGCCGGCTCTGCCCATGGGGGGCGGCCTCTCGGGGCCAGCCATCAAGCCCCTCACCCTCAAGCTGGTGTACGACGTGGCCCGGGCGCAGGTGGGGATGCCCATCATCGGCTGTGGGGGCATCGTCGGGTGGCAGGACGCGGTGGAGTATCTCATGGCCGGGGCCACCGCCGTCCAGATCGGCACGGCCATCTTCCGCAACCCACGCGCGCCTTGGGAAGTGCTGGAAGGGCTGCAGGACTTCCTGGCCCGCCAGGGCATCGAGGACGTCCGCGACATCGTCGGCGCCGCCTTGGCCCAGCCATGAGGAGACCTGAGGCCCCATGGTGGTGGGAGACATGGGTCATCACAAGGGCCGTCTTCTCCGTTCTCTTCTGGCCTCTGGTGGCCCTCACGGCCCTGTTGGTAGCCATAGGGGGCCTGGTACTCGCCTTCGCCATCCACTGGGGATGGGGCGTCTTAGCGGTGGCCCTTATCGCCTCGGCTGTGGCCCTCGCCTTATGGTGGGGTAGGGGCCGCCTGCCCTCCTGTTAGGGCACGGTGAGAGCTACCTCAAAGGTGTGCCGCACCCAGGTCCCATCCGGATGGGGGGCAGTGGGCAAGGCCCGGTCCTCCAAGGCGGCCACTGTGGCCGCTCCCCCCTCCCGGATGTGGCGACGACAATCCTCCCATCCCCGCCAGGTGGTCACCTGCGCCATGCCTCCGTCCCCATCCACCCTCCAAAGATACTGGAGAGAGAGGAAGCCAGGCTCCGCCTCTAGCACAGCGCGGATACGGGGCAGGGCCTCCTCCAGACGCCGCTGCCACTCCCCGCGGTCGGCTATGCGCGTCTTGCGGATAACTATGGACACGACCATGGCGCCCTCCCGACAGAAGTCCTTCTCCCAAGACCCCTGTTATACTAGAAAAGCCATGGTGACGCTAACGGTGGCCCAAAGGGTGGAAGAGGTGCAAAGGCGCATCGCCACCGCCTGCCTAAGGGCCGGCAGGTCACCTCAGGAGGTTACTATTGTGGCCGTCACCAAAGGTTTTCCCCCCCATGCCATTAGGGAGGCGTGGGAGGCGGGCATCCGGCACTTCGGCGAGAACCGAGTACAGGAGGCAGCTATCAAGATACCGCAGCTCTCCGACCTCCCCGCCATCTGGCACATGGTGGGGCACCTGCAGACTAACAAGGTGAAGAGGGCCCTGGCCCTCTTCCACACCATCGACAGCGTGGACTCCGTCCACCTCGCACAGGAGATCAGCAAGCGGGCCCAGGGCACGGTGCCCATATTGCTGGAGGTGAACGTGGCCGGGGAGGCCAGCAAGTTTGGCTTCGCCCCCCAGGAGGTGATGCGGGAGGCGGAGAGGGTGGCCGCCTTACCCCATCTGGACGTGCGAGGCCTCATGACGGTGGCTCCCCTGGCGCCCCATCCGGAGGAGGTGAGGCCCATATTCCGCCGCCTGCGGGAGCTGGCCCAGGCCCTAGGCCTGCGGGAACTCTCCATGGGCATGAGCGACGACTACGAGGTGGCCATAGAGGAAGGGGCCACCATGGTGCGCTTGGGGCGGGCCATCTTCGGCCCCAGGCCCGGCCCGTAGGTGGGAAGTCATGCGTCTTGCCATCATCGGTGGGGGCGTCATGGGGGAGGCCTTGACGGCGGCCCTGCTGGCCAACGGGGTCGCCCAGCCATCTCACCTGGCCGTGTGCGATGTGCTGGAAAAGCGCCGCCAGCACCTAGCTTCCACCTATGGGGTGACCGTCCATGAAGATGCGGCGGCCATCTTAGAGGGGGCGCACATGGCCGTCCTGGCCGTCAAGCCCCAAGAGTTTCCCGCCTTGGCCACCCATCTTAGGGGGCGCCTGAGCCCAGGCCAGACGGTCCTGTCCATCATGGCCGGCGTGACCATGAGGTCCCTCATGGAAGGCCTGGGGCATGAAAAGGTGGTGAGGGCCATGCCCAACACTCCGGCGCAGATGGGTGCTGGGGCTACCGTGTGGGTGGCCTCGTCAAAGGTAGGGCCACAGGAGAGGGAGGAGGTGCGCCGCGTGCTGGGGGCCCTGGGTCTGGAGATGGAGGTGGAGGACGAGAAGTACGTGGACATGGCCACAGCCGTCAGCGGCAGCGGCCCTGGGTTTGTCTTCCTCCTGTTGGAGGCGTTTGTAGAGGGAGCGGTGGCCATAGGCATGCCGCGGGCCATGGCCCTGCAGCTAGTCCTGCAGACCTTTGCCGGCAGCGTGCAATACGCCCAGAAGACGGGACACCAGCTGGCGGAGCTACGGGCCCAGGTGACCTCGCCGGGGGGGACCACAGCTGCCGGCATCCTCGCCCTGGAGAAGGCGGCCGTGCGCGGCGCCATCATGGAAGCCATCCAGTCCGCCTACCGCCGGGCCCGAGAGCTAGCGGAGGGAGGGCCATTCACGTCCTCATAGCCATCATCCAGGCCATAGCCCAGGTGTTGACGGTGGCCATCATCCTGCGGGCCATCCTTTCCTGGCTTCCCATCGACCCCCGTAACCCTCTGGTAGCCTTCCTCCACGACATCACCGAACCCATCCTGGCCCCCATCCGCCAGGTGATGCCCCGCCTAGGCATGGTGGACCTCTCCCCCTTGGTAGCCATCATCCTCATCCAGCTGGTGGCCCAGCTGGCCATCCAGGCCCTCACCTAGCCTTGTCCCCGGCCATCCGTCGTGGTATGATTTGGCCAGGCGAACAAATAAGCGAGAAGGCGTGTGAGCGTATGACCCAGCCATCGGAGCGTCTGCGGGCCCTGGAGATGGCCATCGGCCAGATCGAGAAGGAGTTCGGCAAGGGGGCCATCATGCGTCTGGGGGAGGCGGGGGCCAAGCTGGCCGTGGAGGCCATCCCCACTGGCTCCCTGGCCCTAGATCTAGCCCTAGGGGTAGGGGGCATCCCCAGGGGGAGGGTGACGGAGATCTTTGGCCCTGAGATGTCGGGCAAGTCCACCTTAGCCCTGAGCGTGGTGGCCCAGGCTCAGCAGACGGGGGGCATCGCCGCATTCATCGACGCCGAGCATGCCCTAGACCCCAACTTCGCTGCCGCCCTAGGCATCAAGGTGGAAGACCTCTTGGTCTCCCAGCCCGACTCAGGCGAGCAGGCGCTGGAGATAGCTGAGGCGCTGGTGCGTTCCAACGCCGTAGACGTCATCGTGGTGGACTCGGTGGCCGCCCTGGTGCCCCGCGCTGAGCTGGAGGGCGATATGGGGGAGTCCATGCCCGGACTGCAAGCCCGTCTCATGTCCCAGGCCTTGCGCAAGCTCACGGCAGCCATATCCCGCACCCGCACCGCCGTCATCTTCATAAACCAGCTGCGGGAGAAGATAGGCATCGTCTTCGGCAGCCCGGAGGTGACCCCTGGTGGGCGAGCCCTCAAGTTCTATGCCTCCGTGCGCATCGACCTACGGCGGGTGGAGGCCATCAAGGCCGGCAACGAGATCATCGGCAACCGCGTAAGAGCACGGGTGGTCAAGAACAAGGTGGCTCCCCCCTTCCGTAACGCCGAGTTCGAGATCATCTTCCAAGGGCCCAAGGTGGGCATCAGCCGCGAAGGGGATATCCTAGACCTGGCCACGGCCATGGGCATCGTCCGCAAGCAGGGGGCCTTCTACTCCTACGGCGAGACCCGCCTGGGGCAGGGGCGCGAACAGGCTAAGGAGTTCCTGCGCCAGAACCCCCAGCTGGCCCAAAACCTAGAACAGCTCATCCGCCAAAAGGCCGCTGAAGGGCTCCCCGCCCTGGTCTTCGCCCCTCCGACTGCCGAGGCTGAGCCCCTTTAACCCCACCGCAGCCCTAGCTTAGAATCAACTAAAGGGAACCGACGTGGATAGGACACAGCGCAACCTCTGGCTAGCCTTCCTAGGCGAGGCGAAGGCCAACCGCATGTACTTGGCCTACGCCCTAAAGGCACTGGAGGAGGGACACCCGGAGGTGGCCGCCGTCTTCATGGAGGCAGCGGGGGCGGAGACCATCCATGCCCTCAGCCACCTCCTGGCCCTCGGGGAGGTGCGCTCCACCTTAGAGAACCTGCGGGCCGTCACCGAGGGAGAGGCCTACGAGTTCGAGACCATGTACCCCAAGTTCATCGCCGAGGCGGAAGCCGATGGTCGCCCCGATGCTGCCCAGAGTTTCCGCCTAGCTCTAGAGGGGGAGAAAGAGCACCTGCAGCGCTTCTTGGCAGCCCTTCGCCACCTGGAGGCCAAGACAGGCCAGAAGGCCCCCACCACCCCGCGTCGCGAAAAGACCCCCTCGCCATCCACGCCGGCCGTCCCCATGGAGCCCCCTTCGCCAGCCCTGCAGGAGCTGGCCACGGAGAAACAACGCATCGCCGTCCTCACCCGCCTGCGGGAGGTCATCTTTGGCATGCAGGACGGTCTGGTGACGGCCGCCACTGTGGGGCCGGCGGTGGCGGCAGCTACGGCCTCCAAGACCACCGTGCTGGTGGCCGGCCTGGCCGCCATCTTGGGAGGCACCATGTCCATGGCCGCCGGCAGCTTCCTCGGCTCTCAGGCCGAAAGACACGTCCAGGAGGCGGAGCTGGCCCACGAGGCGTGGGAGATCGAGACCAAGCCCGAAGAGGAGATGGCAGAGCTCATAGAACTCTACCGCCTGGAGGGGTTCCCATATGAGCAGGCCCGGCAGATGGCCGAGCGTGTAGCGACTGATAAGGCCTCCTGGCTGCGTGTCATGGCCGAGAAGGAGCTAGGCATAAGCCCTGAGGTGCTGGCCGAGCCCGCCAAGGACGCCCTGGCCATGGGCATCTCCTACTTGGCGGGGGGCATCATCCCCCTGCTCCCCTTCCTTGTAGGGGTCAGTGGCCTGTCCATACTAGCCTCCATCCTCACCGCCGCCGCCACCCTCTTCATCATGGGGGCAGCGAAGGGGAAGCTGGTGCGGCGTAATCCCATCCTCTCGGGGGCCCAGATCACAGCCATCGGCAGCGGCGTGGCTACTGCCGCCTACTTCCTGGGCCGCCTGGCACCCGTATGAGGGCCTCCCATAGACCCCTCTTATAATTTGTTTAGAAGGAAATCGGTCTCCGTTGACTCCCCCCCCGCCATGGGGTATCATGGATCACAGGTCGACCAGAACCTTAACAGGGCCCACAGGGGCCGAAATGACAGAGAAAGGGAAGTGTGATAGCTATGCCGGGAGGCGTGTTCATCGCCATTTTTGGCCTTCTCGGCATTGTGGGCGGCATCTTCGTGGGGGCTCTCGTCCAGTACTGGCTCACCAGGAGCCGCATGCTCACCGCCGAGCGCAATGCCGCCCGCCTCCTCAACGAGGCCGAGAGGCGCTACAAGGAGATCGTTATCGAGGCGCGGGAAGAGGCCGTCAAGATCAAGGCTCAGGCGGAGGCCGAGCTTAAGGAGCAGCGCAACGAGATCCAGCGGTTGGAGAGGCGCCTCCTCCAAAAAGAGGAGAGCCTAGAGCGGAAGCTAGAGGCCTTGGAGCGGAGGGAGCAGGCCCTTATCCAGCGAGAGGCCCAGCTGGAGGATCTGAAAGCCCACCTCCAAAAGCTGGGAGAGGAGCGACAGCGAGAGCTGGAGCGGATAGCAGGCCTTAGTATACCGGAGGCCAGACAGCTCATCCTGGCGCAGGTGGAGCAGGAGGTGCGGGAGGAGGCCAGCCGTCGCGCCTACGAGCTAGAACAGCGCATCAAGGAGGAGGCCCAGGAGCGGGCGCGCAAGATCTTGGTAACGGTGATGCAGCGTCTCACCACCGATGTGGTCTCCGAGGCTACCGTATCAGTGGTCCCCCTCCCTTCGGAGGACATGAAGGGGAGGATCATCGGCCGAGAGGGGCGCAACATCCGCACCTTGGAGCACCTCACAGGGGTGGATGTCATCATCGACGATACCCCTGATGCGGTGACCCTCTCCTCCTTCGACCCAGTGCGGCGGGAGGTGGCTAGGATCGCCCTCACCAAGCTCATGAGCGACGGGCGCATACACCCGGCGCGCATCGAGGAGATGGTGGAGAGGGCGTGGCGGGAGGTGGAGGCCGCTATCAGGGAAGCAGGGGAGCAGGCAGCCATAGAGGCCAACTGCCCTGGCCTCCACCCCGAGATCATCAAGCTCCTGGGTCGCCTCAAGTACCGCTACTCCTATGGCCAGAACCAGCTCAAACACGCCGTGGAGACGGCCCACCTGGCCGCCCTCATCGCCCATGAGCTGGGGGCCGATGTGCAGGTGGCCCGCCTGGGTGGCCTTCTGCATGACATAGGCAAGGCCGTAGACCACGAGATGGAGGGGACCCACGCCCGCATCGGGGCGGATATGGCCCGCAAGTATGGACTCCCCGAGGCGGTGGTCCACTGCATCGAGGCCCACCACGAGGAAGTGGAGCCCAGCACTGTGGAGGCCATCATCACCATCGTGGCCGATGCCCTCAGCGGCAGCCGCCCCGGCGCCCGTCGCGAGTCCCTGGAGCAATATCTACGACGTCTGGAGGCCCTGGAGGCCCTGGCCTACTCCCTACCAGGGGTGGAGAAGGCCTACGCCATCCAGGCCGGGCGTGAGATCCGGGTCATCGTCAAGCCCGACGAGATAGACGACCTGGGGGCCTTCCGTATGGCCCGCGACCTCAGCCGCAAGATACAGGAGACGCTGCAGTACCCGGGCCAGATCAAGGTGACGGTCATCCGCGAGAAAAGAGTGGTGGAATACGCCCGCTAGCCTGTGCGGGAGAGGGCGCCTTGAAGGTCCTCATGATAGGGGACGTGGTGGGCAAGCTGGGCCGGAGGGCCCTTGCCCTCCTATTGCCTCACCTCCGCCGCCAGTACAGCATCGACCTGGTGGTGGCCAACGGCGAGAACGCCGCCGGTGGCAAGGGCCTCACCATAGCCACCGCTCAGGAGATATTGGCCGCCGGGGTGGATGTCATCACATCGGGCAACCATATATGGGAGTACCGGGAGATATACCAGGCCTTAGACGAGGGCCACTTTCCCATCCTCAGGCCCCATAACTATCCCCAAGGAGCACCTGGACGGGGCTTCTGGGCCCGTGATGGCGTGGCAGTGGTCAACCTGCAAGGGCGAGTGTTCATGCCCCATGACGTGGAGTGCCCCTTCCGGACTGCCGACCGCCTTTTGATGGAGCTACGGGGCATCCGCATCATCATCGTGGACATGCACGCCGAGGCCACCAGTGAGAAGGTGGCTCTAGGTTGGTATTTGGACGGCCGCGTCAGCGCCGTCCTGGGTACTCATACCCACGTCCCCACCGCCGACGCCCGCATCCTCCCCAAAGGCACCGCCTACATCACGGACGTGGGGATGACTGGGGCTCGCGATAGCGTCATCGGCATGGAGACGGGGGCAGTCATAGAGAGATTCCTCACCCAGCTCCCCACCCGCTTCTCGCCCCAGGAGAGGGGGCCTGCCGTTTTCAACGCCGTGCTGGTGGAGGTGGAAGACGCCACAGGCCGCGCCCTCTCCATCCGGCGCCTGGACTGTGAGGTGGAATGATGCCCAGCCGTGCTGACCTCCATACCCACAGCACCTACTCCGATGGCGTCCTCACCCCTAAAGAGCTGGTGGACTTGGCCTACCGTCGGGGGGTGCGGATACTGGCCCTCACCGACCACGACACCACTGATGGCCTCCCCGAGGCCTTGGCCGCCTCCCGCTCCTATCCCGGCCTTCTCCTCATCCCAGGCATCGAGATGAGCACCGATGTGCCAGGTAACGAGGTCCACATCCTGGGCTATTTCATGGACTGGCAGGACGCCGCTTTTCAGCGGGAGCTGGCCCGCCTGCGCAACTCACGCCTCACCCGCGCTCGCCGTATGGTGGAGAAGTTGGCAGAGCTGGGCATGCCCATATCTTGGGAAAGGGTGCTAGAGATCGCCGGCGATGGGGCGGTCGGGAGACCACACATCGCCCGGGCCATGGTGGAGGCGGGCTATGTCCAAAGCGTCAACGAGGCCTTCGAGCGCTACCTAAGCCGGCGTGGCCCCGCTTATGTAGAGCGGGAGAAGCTGACACCCGTGGAGGTGGTCCAGCTGCTGCAGAGGTTTGGAGGGCTCACCGTCCTCGCCCACCCTCGGGAGCTTATGGATCAGCTGGAAAGCCTCCTGCCCCCCCTAAAGGAGGCAGGGCTGACGGGTATGGAGGTATACTACCAGGACTACGGGCCCGCTGAGATAGAGGCGCTGCTAGGCTGGGCGCGCCGCTTTGGGCTCCTGCCCCTTGGGGGGAGCGATTACCATGGCCTTGGAGGGCCCCAGCAGCGGGAGCCGGGCGACATACCCTTGCCCGAGGAACCCGTACAAGAGCTGCTGGAGATGGCTAGGGCACGGGGACGTCTTGCGCCCTCCTAGCGCAGGACAACCCTGGCCACCGCTAGACCTGCCAATATCAGCGCTGAAAGGATGGCCACCTGGACCATCTCCCCGGGGACGTGGCTACAATCCCGGAAGGGACGACGCCGTCTGGTAGGGATGGCGCTCTCCTTCTCCGCGGCAGGAGCTGTGACCACCGAGACCCCCGTCTCCCTCTGAGGTGGGGGAGGCCTCACCCTGCGCCGCTTCTTTCTGGCCATGGCCCTTCTCTCTGGCATTATAGCCCAGGGCGGGACCAGGGGATATTGACTTGCCAACCCGTGGCCACGACAATGGTAAATGGCCAAGCGGCCCCGTGGTGTAGCGGCCAACATGCCTCCTTGTCAAGGAGGAGATCGCGGGTTCGAGTCCCGTCGGGGCCGCCAATTTTATTTGTCTCCATACCCCCTGCTTTGGCTCCTCGGGGGGAGACTCGCCGTCCCTTAGGGCTGCCTGTTAGCAGCTAGCTCCCTCAACCACTTCTCGAGGGCCAGGAGGAGGCCTGTGATGAGCGGCACCACGGACACCGGCACCAATTCCGATAGCTGGGCCTGCTGTTCCAAGAGATAGGCCACGGCAGCGGCCACCGCTGCAGCCAATGCCCCCTTAAGAAGCCTCTTGAGAGCCAAGCGAGTGGCCACGGACATCCTCATCCCTCCCCCTTTAGAGCCTCCAGGTCACGGAGGATGCGGGGTCGCTCCCGCCGCAGGAACCAGAAGGCTGCCTCCAGCACCTCCTGGACAGTGGGGCGCTCATCCTCCCCCACCTGGTCTCCATCCACCCAGGCGGTGCCGTTCAGCCAGAGGGGCACCTTCTGCCCCCAATCTATTGGAAGCGACACCTCTCCCCGCACCATGCCCATCACTGCTTCCTCTAGGCCCACCTCTTTCTCCTCCACCCCTTGGTGGGAACGCCAAGGCACACGCACCCTACTCGTCCTGCGGAAGAACTCCTCCCTGAACACGTTCACGTCCACCTCCGCTCCAGCGATGTTAACGGTGCCCCGGAACTGGACGCCTACCAAGTCCTGGGCGCGCCAAGGGCCGAACCCAGGGGCGCCTATCTGGGGCTCCGGCGTGTAGAGGGCTTTCCACAAAGGCCAATGCCGCCACCAGGGACGGGCATCGTCGCCGTAGTAGCTGGCCCAGAACCAACGGGCCGTGTAGAGACCCACCGGCAAGCCAGTGGCAGCACAAGCCTCCAACAGCTCCCAAGTCTGCTCCTGGGAGGGGAAATAGGTGTTGCCTTGCCACTGGATGGTCTCTACGTCCACAAAGAGAGCGGAGAGATGTCGCCACTCATCTCCTGCCCTGCGTCGTGCCTCCTGCAGGGCCACATGGGCCTCGTACCAGGGGGATGCCACCAAATAGGCAGCGGTGGCCATCCCCGCCAGACGGGCATCGCGCAAGTTGGCCTCCGCCACCGCCTGTAGAACATCGGAGGCAGCCCACCCCCCGGGCCACAGGTTCTGAACCAGCACCCGTGGTGGTCCCAGGGGCCCCCAAGAGGGAAGCCGGGACCACCACCCCCTGTCCACACGCGCGAAACTCACATCGAAGCCCAAAACCCAGCCCATCTGGTCTCCATGTTGGCCTCGGCCTCCGCCCATCACCAAGGGGTTGGTGGCACGGGTCCGTATAATAAAGCCAAGAGGAGGGAGGAGATGAAGCTGGGACGCATCCTGTTGGCGGGGCCCGACGGCTACGAGGCGCGTCTTGTCGCTGTCCTCCCTGATGAGGGGCTGGTGGTGGACCTGGCGCGGGCCGAACGGCTCCGTTTGGAGAGGCGCGGCGCCTCCCCAGAGGCAGCCCGGCGGCTGGCCAGGGCTCTTTTCCCCGGCAGCATGGCCGCCGCCCTCGCCCTAGGGGAGCCCTTCCTGGAGGCGGTGGCACGGTTGCTGGCCGGCCCCTACGCCGATGCCGCCCTTCCCCTCCAGGGACAACACTGGCTGCCACCCGTCGACCCGCCGGTGATGCGGGACTGCCTGGCTTTCGAGGAGCACCTCCGCAACACCATCGGCCGCTGGGGCCCCGTGCCCGATGTCTATTATCGCCTCCCCATCTATTACAAGGGGAACCCCACCACCCTCATAGGCCACGAGGCCGAGGTCCCCTGGCCCTCCCGCGCCCAGGAGATGGATTTCGAACTGGAGCTGGGCTTCGTCATCGGCAAGGCGGGAAAGGACCTTACCCCCGACGAGGCCAAGGAGCACATCTTCGCCGTCACCATCTTAAACGACTTCAGCGCCCGTGACCTGCAGCGGGAGGAGATGGCCGGGCTTCTAGGACCGGCCAAGGGCAAGGACTTCGCCACCGCCCTAGGGCCCTGGATGACCACCGTGGACGAGCTGGACCTGCTGAACCTGGAGATGGTGGCCAGGGTCAACGGTGAGCAGTGGGCCCAAGGCAACTCGGGGACCATCATGTGGCGACCAGAGGAGTTGGTGGCCTACATCTCCCAGGACGAGATGGTGCACCCAGGCGACCTCATAGGCTCGGGGACGGTGGGCAAGGGGTGTGGACTGGAGCTGGGCCGTCTTCTCCAGCCTGGGGACATAGTAGAGCTGGAGGTGTCGGGCATCGGCGTCCTGCGCAATAGGGTGGGACAGCCCCGCCCACCCCGCTGGCAGCCCCCAGCCCGTCCACGCCCAAGCTGAGCCCCACTTGGGCAATGCCGCGTCCCTTAGGACGCCATTTCCCCCTCTCACAACGGGAGCTTATGCCAAGGCGAACACCCGGTAGCGCACGCCTCCCGGCACTGCGTAGCCCACCCCCACTGCTACCGTGCGGTTAAGCCATTGGTACTGCTCCTCGGAGGTCTCGAAGAAGGGGGCGATGTAGAAATAGTACCCCTCCCGAGGCGGCTCCCGGCCTTCTGCGAGGGCAGCAGTGACCTGGCTCACCGGGTGCAGGAGGCCACGATAAGTGACGTAGATGAGGGCCCCATCATCGGTCCGCAAGGTGATGCGGACGTCCAACTCCCCCACGTCATCGGGGCGGACCAGGAACCAATCCCCACCCCCTGGCAGAACCTTACCGCTGAGGCGTGGGCCCTGAAAACGCCCTCCACGTACGCAGAAGATGTTGCGCACCCCGTGGGGGCCCTGGCCCAAAGCCTGGGGCGCCTCCAAGTCCACGTGGATTTCGTAGAGGAACTCTACTCGCGGCTCTTGCATGGCCCTTTCCTCCTCCTGCCGGCGAGGATAGTATACCTGGGGAAGATGGGCAGGGCAGAATCAGTAGACATCCTCAGCTATTTCTGGGCACCCTTAGTGGCCGTGGGCACCAGCTACCGGAGCCGAGTGAATGCCCACATCTCCCTCTCTGTTTTGGGGGCGTCCATTGTCCCCGAGCGGCCCCGCCTTCTATGCGTCATCTATAAGCACAACTACACTTACCATATGGTGATGGGATCAGGACACTTCAGCATCAGCCTCCTAGCCCATGACCAGCTCCATCTTGTGCCCGTCTTGGGGTTCGTATCGGGCCGCCAAGGGGACAAGATGCGAAACCTGGACTTCTTCCTGACAGAGGCCGGCGATCCCGTCATGGCAGGCTCTCTAGGGTGGGCCCAGTGCCAGGTGATGGACGCCCTAGATCTGGGGGACGCCACCTGCTTTCTGGCAGCCGTGACGGCGAGGGCCCGCCTGCGAGAGGGGGAACCCTTATGGTGGTTCCGCGTCCGCCCCACTCTCCCCCCAGAATGGCTGGCCCGCTGGGAGGCCAAGCTAGCCCGCAACATAGAGGCGTCCCTGCAACTCATGCACTGGCCCTATCAGGACGAGGGCCCTTAGGGACGAGACTTGCCCCACTCCCTAACCATTTCTGTGGCCTAGGATACGCCGCACCTCTTGCAGCTCCTGAAGGAGGGAGCCGATATCCACCTCCTCCACCTCTGCAGCTAGGGTGCGCTCCCGCACCTCCTGGCTGACGCGGCGAAAGATGTCCAGCAGGGCGCCGTCCAGCTCCGTTTCCTCCCCTTGGGCCGAGGTCTCCGCCCCATCTCCCCTCCCCTGCCCCATCTGCATCTGCACAACGCCCTCCTCTAGCCCATCTTGCCTGGCCATATCCACAGGCCAAGCCTCGGACCCCTCACTGCTGGGGAGGGGGTCATATGCTTCGGTCTCCGCCGCCGGGGACGCGATGGGCGCCTGCAACGTCGCCAAGCCTGAGGTGGCCGAGCTCTCCCTACGTCGCCACACCTTGAGGCGCACCAGCAGTAGGAGAACCCACACCGCAGGGGACAGCAAGAGGGCTCGTCCCCACCAGGTGGGAACGAGGCCGTAGCCCATATAAGGCACCACCACCTCCGCCTTCAGCACCTCCCCGCCAGGCACCAAGGACAAGGCCGCCCCGTCCGACTCCCGCTGGGCTAACAGGAGCACATCATCTCGCCCCCTTTGAGCCACCAGCACCCGGAAGAGGCCATCCTTGGTGACTACCCGCCACCCTGGCTCCACCTGCAGGGCCGGGCGTGGCCGGGCAACCACTAAAGCTATGTTGGGCAGGGGTATAAGGGAGGAGGTCTCCTCCCCCCTCGCCTCCCATCCTACGAGAGATGCTATCGCCAATGTCATCCCAGCTGGTATCACCATGAGTGCTAGCAAACCTACAGCCGTGCGCACCCCTGTAAACACTGCGCGCATCGTCACCACCTCCTTCAGAAGGAACCCAGGCCCATGGACCCGAACATCCTGGCCGCCAGAGGTGGGATAGCCACAAGGGCCAAGCCTGTGGCCCCCATGTTGAGGGCCCCAAAAAGAGCCAGCTTATAGTGGGATCCCCCTGCCACCATCTGGGAAGCGAGGGTGTTAATGCATGTGAGCGCCAAGGCCACCCAGGTTACGGAGGCCATCACCTGTTGGGTGTCCACGCTGTGAAAATTCAGGGACACTGGTATCCCCAGCTCCTGGGGCGAGAAGGAGCTGACGCTAGCCCCTGCCAGGATCTCTTGGGCGCGCATTAAGCCGGCGTTGAAGGCCCCAACCACCTCGTTGATGAACAGGAGGAGGCCCACTAAAACGCCGTGCAAGGGCACGATGATGAAGTTGAAGGTGGCGGAGACCAGCCTCCTTCGGGCACGCAAGAGGTAGACCTGCAGGCCCAGGTCGGCAGCCATGTTGCCGGAGGCCTCGGGCTCACCACCCATGCGCATGGCGTCCCAGAAGGCCCCCACCACCCGCCGCACCAGCTCGCTGCCGGTCTCGGCCATGAAGTAGGCCCAAGCCCGTATGCTGTCCACGCCTGCATCTAGGCGTTGCAGCAGCCGCTTCAGTTGGGGCTCCAGGGAGCCTATGGACTTGCGATCCATGTGCCGCAGGCTATCGGCTATGGTGCTGCCACGAGCAGCCGTTACCCCTCCCAGAGCCCTTACGAAGTCGGCGATGTCCCGGTCGCGGCTGTTGACCCTCTGCTCCAGGAGGAAGACATACAGACCCAAGGGAGCCAGAAGAAGGGAGGAGGCTAGCAATGCTGGCCCTATTTCGCCCGTCATCACATACGTGAGCAGTCCTAGCACCGCTGCCCCTGGCGCCACCGTCTTCCCCAATACCCTGAGCCGTCTTATCTCCTGCGAGCCCTGGGCGCCATGATAGATCATGGGGTCGAAGGGGGACACGCGCCGGATGAGCCACAGCCCCAAGACGCTCACAGCCAGCACCCCCACCTCGGTGATGACCAGAAAGGCGGGGCCCAACTGGTAGATGAGGTTGGAGACGATGGCCACCAGCAGGATCATGATGGCCGCCGCCTCCAGCGCCACAAACGCATCAGTCCACTTGCGCAGGGATTCCAAGTCCCTTTCGAACTCGTTGATATAGTCCTGCATGAGCACGCGCAGCTCCCGCCGCAAAAACGCCCCCTCTGCCTCGCCGGAGGCCATGGAGTTGCCAAGGCGAAGGAGGATGTTATGCATAATCTCCTCTCGGGCCATGTAGGCCACCCGGTGGCAGGCGTGGGCGAAGTCATACCCTAGCCCCCGCACCAGGGAGAGGACACGGCCGAAGAAGGGAGAGGGGCGATATCCCAAGCTTGCAGCCGTCTGGAATAGCTGGAGCCGGTCCACGTAGGCTGTGGCCAGGGCCGCCAGGTGGGTGAAGAGGGAGACCAAGTCATAGCGATAGGCACTGGCATCAAACAATAGCCCCCGCGCGCTGGGCAGGGCCTGGCCCTTAGAAGAGGCCCTGACGCCTGGCCTTGGCAAGGACCTGATAAAGGTCATGGAAGTCCTTCACCCCCGAACGATGTAGCTCCTGCAGCACCTTCGCCCGCCGCTCCAGCTCCAGGTAGATCTCGCGTCGCTTATTGGCCGGAATGCCCCGCCGTACAGCGATCTTGTGCTCCAGCAGGTAGCTGTTCATGTAGCCCAAGAACTCGAAGCGGTCCTGTATGGGATCCCAGCGGAAGGCCTCGGCGAAGGCGAAGGAGTCGTTCACCGAGTCGTAGCCGAAGATCTCGCTTATAGATAGCACCCGGCGGGCCAGCTTGCCCGTGCGCAGACGAACGGCGCTGGTGATGACTACCACGTTCAGATTGTCCACATACGTCTTGGGCACGTTGATAGGGGCGGCGGTGATGCGCTGGATGAGCTTCTCCACGGTGGCGGCATGGAAGGTAGCCATTACCTGGTGGCCCGTCTGCATGGCCTGGAAGGCGATGTTCCCCTCCTCACCACGGATCTCGCCCACCAGGATGGCGTTGGGGCGCTGGCGTAGGGCGGCCTTGAGGAGGTCGAACATGGTCACCGCCGCCCCGTCCTCGCTGCTGCCCCTCACCACCTCCCGCGTCCAGTTGGGGTGGGGCACCTGCAGCTCGGGCGTGTCCTCGATGGTGACGATCTTGGCCTCAGGAGGGATGAGGGTGGTAATGGCATTGAGGAGGGTGGTCTTACCAGAGGCCGTCTCCCCCGAGACGAAGAGGTTCATCCCCTCCTCGATGACGATGGAGAGGTACGCCAACATGCGGTAGTCCAGGCTACCGCCCTCCACCAGGTCGAGGACGCTCATAGGGGTGGCGGCGAACTTGCGGATGGTGAAGTTGCTCCCCCGCTTGGACACCTCGGAGCCGTAGACGATGTTGATGCGGGAGCCATCGGGCAGGGTGGCATCCACGATGGGACGGCGGTGGGTGACGGGCTTCCCTATGCGCTCCGATAGCCTTCGCAGGAAGGTGTCCAGGTCCGCCTCCTCCTCGAAGACGATGGCCGATTTGAGGGCCTTGAACACCTTGTGCTCGATGAAGATGGGCCCCAGACCGCTGCAGCTCACGTCTTCGATATACGGGTCCAGGATCAGGGGCTCCAGAACCCCTAGCCCCACCTTGTCTCGCAAGAGCAGATAGCGTACGGCCTCCAGCTGTTCAGGCGACAGAGGGAGCTTCTTGGCCTTCCTCAGGACCTGGGGATCTTTGATAGCGTGGGCGCCGTTGAGGGATACCACCCGCTTGAGGGCCTCCTCTAGCAGCTGCCTTCTCTCCTCAGGAGTGGTGGGCTGCGGGAACTTGATGACCTCCTCCACCAGCCTGTCTTCCACCGCCTCCAATATGGGGCGCAGCTCATCGCCCGAGATGACGGGCTCCACAGGGATGTAATAGTTGCGAGCATCCTGGGGATCGGCCAGGACATGGGCAAAGGTAGCATTTCCCACCGGGTAGATGATGTTGGGCAAACCCGACTCGCCCAGCTTGCGCTCCAGCTTGCGATAGAACTGGGGCACCCCCATCTCGTCCATGGGCAGTGAGTGCACGTACCGAAAGAGGTGAGGGTGGGCCATGGCCTCCTCCCGCAGCTCCTGAGGGAGGGCCTGGCAGATGGAGCACCCCTCGTGAGGCCCTACCTCTTTAAGGGGAAACGGCAGGCGCACTACGGGCACGGCCACCCCCCTAGGCTCTGGTGCGGGACACGGGCACCCCCTTTATGCCCACCCCCGGCTCCACGGTGAAGCTGACGGTGTTGTCCACGGTGCGCACTGCCCCCCGTACCTTCACCACCTCCATGGTGCGCACTAGCTGCTTGCCCAGCTCCTCGATGCGTAGCCGCAGGTGGGCATCGACGATGGAGTTGGCACGCAGGCGCAAGGACTCGTTGATGGCATAGGAGTGGAGGGTGAGGATGAGGGTACGCCCCATGTCCGCTGCCTCCTTGCACTTGGCCAAAAAGCTTAGGACATGCCACTCGTCGAACCTGAAAACGAGAGGAGTGATGGAGTCTACAACGAAGAGCTGGTAGCGGTAGCAACGCCGCACATAGGCCAGGAAGCGGTCCATTATCTCCTGGGCCCCGCGGCGGTCCACCCTTAAGTCGGCAGGGAAGAGGGCCACCCGCCCCAGGATGTAGTAGTCGCTCATGGGCATGCCGAAGCCGTCCATCATCTCCAGCACCTCTCGCGGGGTGGCCTCGGCCAAGAAGATGGCGGCGCGAAAGCCCGCCCGCAGGGCCCCGAAGGCTAACTGTAGGGCGAAGACGCTCTTGCCCGCGTCCGGGTCCCCCTCGATGAGGGTGAGGGAGGCGGGGGGAAGGCCACCCCCAAGGCGCTTATCCATCTCCAGGACGCCCGTGCTTATAAGGGGCGTCCCCTCCTCCTCTTCCTCCCTCTCCTCCAGAGCTACCTCCACGGCCATCACCTCAGAAGTAGACGACGTATGAAAGGCCACTGGCGGTCACCAGCACCAGCCAGCGGAGGGGGTTGGCGCCGTCCACCGGCGGGTTCACCTGCACAGCCATGGCCATCACCTCCCCTGGGTCCAAAAGCCCCGGGTTGCGCCTGTCGCCACCGATGGCCTCCACCGTCCAGGTGTTGTCTGACAGGGGGCCATCGGCGTAAGGGAGCCAAAGGGTGTGGACCTGGCCATTGGGGTCGCGGTAGGTGATGATGACGTCCATGAGGCGGGGGTCTCCCAGCACCACCCGCCCCTCGTTGCGCAGATGGACGCGCAAGAGGCGACCATCGGCGCTCAGTTCGCTGGTCAGGGGGGATAGCTGGGTGCCCACCCGTTCCTCGGCCGATGTCACCATCTCTCGCCATGCCCCCTCCAGGGTGTCCAGGGCACCAGTGGTGACGCCAGCCATCATGAGGCTACCCACCACCATGACCACCGCTATGACGAGGGCTGGCACGCTCTGCTCCATGGCCTCATCCCCTCAGAGGGAGAAGACGGTGCTGGCGATGACCCCCGTGGGCAGGACAAGGGTGACCACGTAATCTCTGCCGGCCTGCAGGGGGGAGGCGGTGCGGATGGTGATGCGAGCCGTGGCATAAGGGGCCCACTTGGTGTCGTTCTCGATGGCCGCCTCCCAACAGGCGGGCTCGCCCCCCGTCTGGGCGCAAGGGGGGATGCGCTGGAAACCCCCCACGGGACCGAAGAAGACGTCCAGCCGGTCAGGGTTGGCGATGGTGACAGCCCCCACGTTCTTGGCCCACACCTGCACCTGGGTGCCATCGGGCACGGCGGCCGTCTCCACGATACGTACATCGCTGCGGATGCGGTCGCTGACGCGGGCGCTCACCGCTGCCACATCCCCTCCCGCCCTCTGGACCGAGGGAAGCACCGTGTTCACCACGATGGAGGAGGCAAGGAGGCTGGCCACCACCAGCAGGACGGTGATGAGCACCTTGTCCATGCTCCCCTCCTCATGACGGACTGGCCAGCCGGTCCAGCTCCCTCAAGGCCACGAGCCAGGAGGGCATCGCCTCAGGGGAGGACCGCACCAGCTCCTGCAGATGGGCTAGGGCCCTCTCCACGTTGGGCGGGAGGGGCTTGAGAAGCCGGTACATGGCCAGCAGGTGCTCCACCCTTTGGGGGCCCAGCTGTTGCATGGCCTTCAACACCCAGGCCACTATATCCCCTCCGACGCCGGCTTCCCTACCGTCCCAGGAGGCGTGGTGGGCAGAGGCTGCCACGGACCCCTGATGGGCAGGGGCGGCCATAGACCCCTGGTGGAGCCCATCCCCCTCCTTATGGGGGGTGTGGGGGGCGGAGGCGGCGGCCTCCGCTCCCCCGTTCTGCCCCACCTCAGCCACCTCTCCACCCCCCGCCTCCTCCGACGGGAGGCCATGCACAAGGGGGTTGGCCCTGGCCAGCATCACCTCCCGCAGGTCCAGCAGCACGCTTTTGACCTCCGCCTTGAGGAGCTTCAGCTCCTCCTCCAGCTCCCGCATCTTGGCCTCGCCGTCCATAACACACCCCCCAAGGCCGGGGGTGCCCCTACACGCTGGGGCACCCCCTAGGCCATTAGTGCAGATCCATGACCGGGTCGATGGCCGGTGGCATGGTGCGGGCGATGAGCATGGTGCCACCGCTGGGAGCGATGACCTCGATGGTGAACATCTCGTTGGGGTCCAGGTTGTTACCGCCAGACGTGGGCAGAGCGATGCTGATCTCAGCTAGCTCCCCCTGCTCCAGCAGGGAATCCCCGTCACCCCTTATCCAGGTGACGGTGTAAGTTACATCGGCCTCCCGGGCGTCCTGGTCGATGTAGTTCATCACCACGGTATTGGTGGTAGCTGCCGGGTCTAGGTTGATGGGGGTGCCGCCAGCAGCCAGGGCCAAGTCGAAGGTGATGTTGTCGGGCTCAAGCGGCGCGCCACTGGCGGTTACCACCACCGAGCCATGGAGCTCCAGGTTGGCCTGGGCCTTCTGCAGGCCGGCGAACACCGTCTCCTTGCCCCGCTCGGCGCTGAACAGCCCCGTGGAGAGGACGACGAAGGCGAACACGGAGGCCACTATGACGAAGGCGATGAGGATGATGGCCGTCTCAAGGCCCGTGATGCCCCTCTCGTCCTTCGCCAGCCTCCGAAGTCCCCTCAATATTCGCTTGCACATATTCACACCTCCTGCCTTTAAGAGTTAAGGGATATGTCCTCCACCTTGTGTCCATCCGTGCTCCCGTCTGCTCCCACCTCCTCTCCTCGTCATGGTGGATGACCACAGGGCAGCAACCGTTTACGGCCAGGACAGCTCAATCCCTCTCCAGCAGTCGACCCCCAGGCAATCGGGCAGGTGACGCCCCCCGATGGTTAGGGGCGTGGGTCGCTCCTGACCCCCTTCCAAAACGGAGAGGGCCACGTGCAGGTGAGCGCACCCGGGGGCGATGAAGGCCAAGGACCCCACATAGGTGCCCATGGCCACGGATGCCCCCGGACGTCGCAGGGGCATGGGCACTGTGTCAGGGTCCAGATGGATGAGCCACAGTCGCATCTCCCTCTCCCCCTGCCAGAAGCGGATGACGAGGACGGCTCCCGCCTGGGCTCCCCTCACGGTGCCCGTGGGACAGTGGGCCACCGTACCTACCGACATGGCCACTACCTCCCCCTCCACAGGAGAGAAGACGGGGGCGCCAGCGGTGGGAGCATCGACGCGCACCAAGTCCAGGGCGAAGGTATGGACGCCCGCATGCAGGCCGCAGCGATACCCGCACGATACGCGCCACCGCCCAGGCACTAGCGTCCCCAGCCCCTGCCATTCCTCCTGTGGAGCCGGCGACGGCTCCTGGCGCAGGCTCATGGGGCGGTGGGCCAGAGGCCGCCCCGCCCTCGCCGCCCGCACCACAGCCCTGGGGTCATCGGGGGAGGGAGCCTCTGGCGATACCATGACCCTGCGCCCGGAAATGACCTCTATCGTTGATGTAGGGGGTACCGCCGCCTCTGGGGCCTTGCGGGCGGCGGGGGTGGGCGCAGCCGGAGCGGAATGCGATGGGAGGGAGCCACCGGTTGCTGCTGCTCCCTGCTGAGGAGGCCACGGGGCGCCCTGGGCCTGGGCCCCCTGGGCCACTCGCCCCAAGGCCAGGGCAACCATGGTCCCAGCGGCCACCAGGGCGGTGGCTAAGGCCAGGGCGCCTTTGATCTCCCGCAGGCTACTTCGCCCCGCCGCCATCCCACGGGAGGATGACGGAGAGAGGGCGGGCGTTTCCTGTCTTCACCCCTCATGCCCAAGGGGAAAGCGCGGTAGCCACCGCAGGAAGGGGGGCAAATACCACGCGCGCTGCCCCATGAGCCTTAGGAGGGAGGGGAGGAGCACCAGCCGCACCACGGTGGCATCCACAAATATGGCAAAGGCCAGCCCCAGGCCCGCCTGGCGAAGGTCCGTCAGCTCCCCTGCCCCCATCGCAGCGAAGACGGCCACCATAATGAGGGCAGCACCGGTGATGACGCTTCCGGTGGAGTCCAGGCCACGGGCCACCGCCCCCACGGCATCACCCGTTTGCCCATAGTGCTCCCGCACTCGGCTCAGCAGAAAGACCTGGTAGTCCATGGAGAGGCCGAAGACCAGGGCGAACAGAAAAAGCGGGAGCCATACCTCCACGGCTTCAGTCCCAGGCAGACCCACCATCTGGCCCCATCCTTTTTGGAAGACCAAGACGATGAACCCGTAGGCAGCACCTACAGACAAGAGATTCAAGGCCACGGCCACAAAAGGTAACACCAAGGAGCGGAAGGCCACCGTGAGGAGCACAGCGCTGAAACCGAGGACCAGGCCATATGTCAGAGGAGCGTAGGAACGAGTCATCTCCACGTAGTCCAACATGCGGGCGGCCTCCCCCGTCACCATCGCTTCCACGGGAGATCCCTGGAAGGTCTGGCGCACCAGCCGCCGCAAGTGCCTTATCGCCGCCTGGGCCTCATCGCCCATGGGGTCGCCCCGCATAGAGACCGTGATCACCGTAACCCCCATCTCGGGGAACGGCTGCACCAAGATGGGAGGGGCGAAGTCGGGGTGAGATGCCAGAGACTCTTGGAGGGCCTCGATCCCCTTTTGGGCTGCAGGGGCGGCCAAGTCCCCCTTCACCACCACCTCCACGGGGGAAGCCAGGCCATAGGAGAACCGCTCTTCCAAAGCTAGAAACCCCCTCTTGGAGGGGAGCTCATCGGGCAACGTCTTGTAGCCCGAAACCCCTGTCTCCATCTCTAGGGCCATGGCCGCCATGGGGAGGAGCAGCGCCAGCCCCACCGCCGCCGAAAAGGCCGGACGCCTTAAGACGACGCGGCTCCACCACATCCCCCGCAGAACGGTCTCCACGACGCGGGGCATGGGTATGGATAGGGCGGAAGTCCTGTCCTTCAGGACGGACAGAAGGGCTGGCAGAAGGCTCAGGCAGGCCAAAATGGCCACCGATACGGCAGACGCCGCCCCCAAGGCCAGCCCTACGAACACATTGAAGGGAACCAACATCACCCCCATCAAGGAGAGGACCACCACCAGGCCGCTGAAAAAGATAGCCCGCACCGCCGTGGCGCACACCACCCCCACGGCCCTCCCCGCCGTCACCCCGGACCGGCGCTCCTCGCGGTACCGCGAAAGGACGAACAAGGCGTAATCGATGCCTACCGCCAACCCCATGGTGACCACCATGTTGATGGTGAACACAGGCGCGTCCACAGCCCTCCCCACCACTGCCACGATGCCCAAGGCCATGACGATGGCCACCCCAGCCATAGCCAAAGGCAAAGCGGCAGCCGCTAAGGAGCCGAAGACCAGGAGCAGGACCGCTGTTGCCATCGGCACCCCTACCAACTCCGCCCGCCGCAGGTCCCGCTGGGCCAGGGATTCCAAGTCGTGCACCAGGCTGGCCTCCCCTGCCATGAGCACCTGGAAGCCCTCCTTGCTGGCCTCGGCCAGCGCTCGCCTCAGCACCCCTATGCTGGAGCGAGCCGCCTCCTCGGGGCGATGGGCCAAGACCACCACCATCACCGTGGCCCTCCCATCAGCCGACCGCAGGGCCTCCAGCCCCGTGTCGTAATAGGTGAAGACCGACTCCACCACCTGGGGCCCCAGGCTCAGGGCCGCCCTCTGCAACGCCCCCACCTGCTCTCGGAAGGCCTCCTCGTCCACGGAGTAGATGGGGGAGGAAACCACCACCGCCTCTTGCGCCTTCAGGGGGCCTCGCACCTCCTCCAGCGTATCGTCGGCACGCTCCGACTCCACTGGCGCCAAGAACCTCACCACTGGGCTCAACGACCTGGGGAGAACCAGAAGGACCAGGACAACGCTTACGGCCATCAGCATCCCCCATCCTAGAAGGACAGGCCAAGGCCGCCTTGCCGCTGCCAGCGCTATCCCCCCGATGGAGAGGTTGCGGATGCCGGGCCCTCTTTCCGACTCTGCGGACGACACGGCGATGGAACGCTCAATAAAGGTCTACTTCCCATGGTAGCGTGGGGGGCCAGGCACGGCCATAGGGCGGTAAGATGATGGTCGTAATGGGCGGACACTGGCTGGAGATGTTGGGCCTTGGCGCCCTTGTGACCTGGGCAGCCCTGGCCACCTCTCGGGGGCGCTTCTGGGCTGTGGAGCCCCGGCTTCCACCCCCCTCCAATAGGGACATGTGGCCAGCAGTGGTAGCCGTGGTGCCGGCCCGCAACGAGGCCTCGGTCCTGCCTGCCACCCTCCCCACCCTGCTGTCCCAGGACTACCCAGGCCCCTTCCAGATAGTGCTAGTGGACGACAACAGCGTAGATGGCACAGGCCGGGTGGCCCTTGAGGTGGCCCATGGCATGGGCATGGACCATCGCCTAAAGGTGGTGACTGGGCGCCCCACCCCTCAGGGGTGGGCGGGCAAGGTATGGGCCATGGCCCAGGGGCTTGCCGCTGCCCCGCCCCACTCCTCCTTCGTCCTATTCACCGACGCCGACATCGCCCACCCCGCCGATGGCCTGCGCAGGCTTGTAGACCTGGCCCTAAGGCTGGACCTGGACGTAGCCTCGGTGATGGTACGTCTGCGTCGAGAGGGGCTATGGGAGGCCCTGCTGGTTCCCCCCTTCGTCTACTTCTTCGCCAAGCTCTATCCCTTCCGTTGGGTGGGGGACCCCCGAAGGCGGACGGCCGCGGCCGCCGGAGGATGCATGCTGGTGCGGCGAGAGGCACTGGCGAGGTCCGGCGGCCTAGACGCCATATCCTCAGCTCTCATCGACGATTGCGCGTTGGCCCGTCTGGTGAAGGACCGGGGAAGGGCGGGAGGGGGGCGCCTATGGCTCGGCCACTCCCCCGACCACCGCAGCCTGCGGCGTTACGGCGGCCTCCCTGGGGTATGGAGGATGGTGACCCGCAGCGCCTACGAGCAGCTCCGCCACTCCCCTGCCCTCCTGGCCCTAACGGTACTAGGGATGGCGTGGATCTATCTGGGACCGCCCGGCGCCTTCCTGCTAGGGCTGTGGAGAGGGAGTTGGTGGGGAATGGTAGCTGGGGCCGCTGCCTGGGCCATCATGAGCACCACCTACGCCCCTATGCTCAAGTGGTACAAGCTACCGCTCCTCTGGGCTCCCACCTTGCCTCTGGCCGCCACCCTTTACACGGCCATGACCATCGACTCGGCCCTGCGCCACTGGCGTCGCCGTCCCGTGCCGTGGCGAGCACCCTACGATGAGGGGCCATCGCCTGCTACTATGGACTAGGGGATAGGAAGGGGATAGGAATATGGATTACCCCATCTGGGCCTGGGTGGCCTTCACCGTGGGCGTCATCTTCATGCTTCTGCTGGACCTCCAGGTGTTCCACCGTGAGGCCCACGAAGTGCGTGTTCGGGAAGCCGCGGCCTGGAGCCTGGTATGGATCGCTGCCGGCGTGCTCTTTGGCTGGTTCGTGTGGTGGGAGCGGGGAAGCCAGGCTGGTCTGGAGTACTTCACGGCGTACCTAATAGAGAAGTCCCTCAGTCTGGACAACGTCTTCGTCTGGATGGTCGTCTTTGGCTACTTTGCTGTGGCCCCCCGCTACCAGCACCGCGTCCTCTTCTGGGGGGTGGTAGGGGCCATCGTCATGCGTGGTATATTTATCGCTGCCGGGGTGAGCCTCCTCAAGGCCTTCCACTGGGTGGTCTACGTCTTCGGAGCCATTTTGGTGATTACCGGCCTGCGCTTGGCCTTCAGAGGTGAGGAGGAGGTGCTGCCCGAGCACAACCCTGTCCTCAGGATGGTGCGACGCCTCATCCCCATGACGGAGACGTATGAAGGCCAGGCCTTCTTCGTGCGGAGAGCCGGACGCCTCATGGCCACCCCTATGCTGGCGGTGCTGGTGGTGGTGGAGACCACCGACCTCATGTTCGCCGTGGACTCGGTGCCAGCGGTGCTGGCCATCACTCGCGAGCCCTTCATCGTGTGGACCAGCAACGTAGCCGCCATCTTGGGCCTGCGAGCCCTTTATTTTCTCATCGCTGGCGTCCTGCGCCAGTTCCGCTACCTGCACTACGGTCTGGCGGTGGTCCTCATCTACGTGGGGGGTAAGATGGCGGCAAGCGAGTTCTACAAGATACCTACCCCCATCTCCCTAGGCGTCATCGCCGCCATCGTGGGCACAGCCATCGTCCTCTCCGTAGTGGCGGAGATACGGGAGCGAGCACAGGCTGCCCAGCCTGTCAACCCTGGCCCCACCCACAGCCATGGACAGGAGGGATGAGGAAAGGCCATCCCCCAAGGTCCTAAAGGTAGATCCCCTGCGGCCCCAATGGGAGGCCGTTGAGGAGGCAGGGCGGGCCCTGCGGGAGGGCCTGCTAGTGGCCTTCCCCACGGAGACGGTGTATGGGCTGGGGGCCCATGCCCTGAAGGCAGAGGCGGTGGCCAGGATCTTCATCGTCAAAGGGCGCCCCCCCGACAACCCTGTCATCGTCCATGTGGGATACCTGGAGGATGTGAAGGTGGTGGCCAGGGAGGTGCCAAAGTCTGCCCTCCTGCTCATGGCCCGCTTTTGGCCTGGCCCCCTCACTTTGGTGCTGCCGCGCTCCCCAGCGGTGCCAGACATCACCACCGCTGGTCTGGACACGGTGGCGGTGCGCATGCCCTCCCACCCTGTGGCCCTGGCCATCATCCGGGCGGCGGGGGTGCCGGTGGCCGCCCCCTCTGCCAACCGCTCTGGAGGACCCAGCCCCACCCGCGCCGAGCACGTGCTGGAGGACCTGGGCTCAGATGTGGACATGGTGGTGGACGGCGGGCCCTGCCCCATAGGCGTGGAGTCCACCGTCATCGACCTTGCCGGCGAGGAGCCTTTGCTTCTGCGCCCCGGCGGGGTCGCCAGGGAGGAGCTGGAGGCAGTTTTGGGGCGTCCCGTCCGCCCGGGGAGAGGGGAGGAGGTAGCCAGGTCCCCAGGAACCCGCCACCGCCATTACGCCCCCAGGGCGCAGGTCATCGTCGTCTCCGGCCCAGAGTTGGAGGCCATGGCCCGCCGCTTCATGGCTCAGGGGAAGCGGGTGGGGGTCATCGCTACCGGCCCCATCCCCCTGCCAGCGGGATGCCACCTGAGGGTCATGGCCAACGGCCTCCCCCAGTACGCACGGGAGCTCTTCCACATCCTACGAGAGATGGACCACTTGGGATGCGACGTTATCCTTGCCGAGGCAGTGGAGGAGAGGGGGCTGGGGCTGGCCATCATGGACCGCCTGCGCCGGGCAGCAGCCCGCTAGGCCCCTCCCCAGTGCTATAATGGACGGGCAAAAGGAGGTGTGGTCATGCCGGTATACATCATGCTCAGCACCCTCACCGAGGAAGGGGCTCAGACCATCAAGAAGAACCCGGCGCGTGTCAAGGAGGTAAACCAGGAGCTGGAGAGGGAGTTCGGCATTAAGGTGGTGGCCCAGTATGCCGTCCTGGGGCCCTACGACTTCGTCAACATCATAGAGGCCCCTGACAACGAAACGGTGGCAAGGGCCTCGGCGGAGATGGCCTCCCGTGGCTCGGTGAAGATCCAGACCCTGGCCGCCATACCCATGGACGAGTTCATAGCCAGGATGCAGCGCTAAGCCCGCATCTGGACACTGCAAGGCCGCTGCGTCTACATTAGGACTGTAACGTGTACGCGGTGTCTCTTCCGCGTCCACCTAATCTCTTATGGGCGATGTGCCCACGTTATGTCTGTGGGCACTTGCCGGAGTTGACGTCCATGGAGGAGGTAGGTCATGGCCCTGGTGGAGGAGTTGGCACGATTTGTAGTGCAAGCCGACTATGAGCAGATATCGCCGGAGGCCCGCCGCGAGCTGAAGGTTCGCATCCTCGACTCCCTGGCCTGTGCTATAGGCGCTCTGGAGGGGGAGCCCATCGTCCTCATCCGCCAGCACCTAGAGGAGATGGGAGGGGCGCCCCTCTGCACCCTTATCGGCGGCGGCAAGGCCCCGCCCGACCGGGCTGCCTTCTACAACGGGGCTCTCGTGCGGTATCTGGACTACAACGACTCCTTCCTGGCCCCTGGCGAGACATGTCATCCTAGCGACAACCTGGGAGCCGTGTTGGCCGCCTGCGAATACGCCGACAGGAGCGGCCGTGACCTCCTGACAGCCCTGGCTGTTGCCTATCAGGTGCAGTGTCGTCTCTCGGAGGTGGCCCCCGTACGGCACAAGGGTTTCGACCACACCACCCAGGGAGCCTACGCCTGTGGCGCGGGAGTGGCCAAGGCCCTGGGCCTGGACGTGGAGCGCACGGCCCATGCCATCGCCCTAGCCGCCACTCCCAACAACGCCCTGCGGGTCACCCGCACGGGCCGCCTCTCCCACTGGAAGGGGCTGGCCTACCCTCACACCGCCTTTGTGGCCACCCATGGCGCCTTCCTCGCTCGTAGGGGCATCACCGGCCCGCTAGAAGTATTCGAGGGCAACAAGGGATTCATGGACGCCATCGCCGGTCGTTTCCACATCGACTGGGCCCAAGAAAACCTGGAGATGGTGCGCAAGACCATCATCAAGAAGTACAATGCCGAGATCCACTCCCAATCGGCCATCGAGGGGCTTTTGGAGCTGCAGGCCGAGCACCGCTTCCGGCCCGAGGACGTGGAGCGCATAGAGCTGGACACCTTCCAGGTGGCCTTCATGATCATCGGCGGCGGCGAGGAGGGGGACAAGCACCTGGTGCGCACCAAGGAGGAGGCCGACCACAGCCTCCCCTATATGCTGGCGGTGGCCCTGCTGGACGGGGACGTGGGGCCCGCGCAGTACGAACCAGAACGGATCCTCAGGGATGACGTCCAGGCTCTCCTACGCAAGGTCCATGTGCGCCCCAACGACGAGTTCTCCGCCCGCTTCCCCCAGGAGATGCCCGCCCACCTGCGCGTCTTCCTCAGGGACGGGCGCGTCCTGGAGACGGAGAAGCGGGACTATGAGGGCTTCCACACCCGCCCCATGTCCTGGGAGAGGGTGGTGGAGAAGTTCCGCCGCCTCGCATCCCCCTATGCCGACGTCTCCCTGCAACGGGAGATCGTATCGTGTGTGGAGAACCTGGAGAACGTAAAAACGCGCGACCTCGCCTATCTGTTGGGCCGTGTAGGAAAGGAGGGATAGACCATGCAAGACGTAGGCTTCGCCTTCATCCCCCGTAACCAGCGGGAGCCCAAGCCCCGCACCCGGGGCGTCACCGAGATCCGGGCCGCCTACTATACCCCCTTCGGACCTCGCTACCTGGAGGACCTCCTGGAGACCATGGGATACTACATCGATAGCATCAAGTTCGCTGGCGGCTCCTTCACCCTCTACCCCCGTGAGACCTTGCGCAAGATCATCGACCTCTGCCACCGCCACAACGTCCTAGTCTCCACAGGTGGTTTCATCGAGCGCATCCTCTCTTGGGGCCCCGAGCTGGTGGACAAGTATATTCAGGAATGCCGGGATGTGGGCTTCGACATCATCGAGATCTCCACTGGCTTCATCACCATCCCCACCGATGATTGGCTGCGGTTGGTGGAGAAGGTGCAGAAGGCAGGGCTCAAGGCTAAGCCGGAGGTGGGCATCCAGTTCGGGGCTGGTGGGGCCACCGCTGCCGAGGAGTTGGCCGCCGAGGGGACCCGCGACGTGGAATGGGCCATCCGCCAGGCCAGAACCTTCCTGGAGGCCGGCGCCTACATGATCATGATCGAGTCGGAGGGGATCACCGAGAACGTCAAGACTTGGCGGACCGACGTGGTGGCCAAGCTCATCAACGCTCTGGGCCTGGAGAAGCTCATGTTCGAGGCCGCCGAGCCTGAGGTCTTCATCTGGTACATCAAGAACTACGGGCCCGAGGTGAACCTGTTCGTAGACCACAGTCAGATCGTGCAGCTAGAGGCCATCCGCTCCGGCCTGTGGGGCACCAAGAGCATCTGGGGACGCGTGCTAACCTACAAGGGCTAGAGGGCCTGTAACCTTGGGCCGCCCAAGGACGTCATAAGGGTTAGGATGTCCATAGGCGGCCTTTTTTGGACGCCCGATCCCCCAGTGCAGGGGAGGCGAGGACGCAGAGCCCGTCGTTCCTACACCAGGCCCGCTGGCCACCATGTGAAGTGGCTTCCCCCCTTGCCTGTGGCCCTGGCGATAGGTGTGAACGTGGCCCTGGGTTGCCTGCTGGGGTCCATGCTGCCAGCGCATCTCGTCATACCCGCGGCCGCCTTGGGCACCTTGGCGTCTTCTCTAATCTTCATGGCCGTCCTGGTCCGGCCCCTCTTGCGCAGCAGGGAGGAGCTGGCCTACCTCGCCAATTACGACTCCCTTACCGACCTGTTAAACCGCCACCGTTTCCTGGCAAGGACGCAGGAGGAGCTGGCCCACTGCCTCCGCCAGAACCAGCCATGCTCCCTCCTCCTCATCGACCTGGACAACTTCAGGAGCATTAACGACATTCTGGGTTACCAATGGGGGGATAATGCCCTGACACGGGCATCAGCTGTCATAAAGGAGCAGGTGGGGGACATGGGCCTGGTGGGCAGGCTTGGGGGCGACGAGCTGGGTGTCCTCCTCCCCACGGCCACGGGTGAGCAGGCTGAGGATGTGGCCCGCCGCATCCTAACCGCCCTGGCCACCCTTCATGACCTGCCCAGAGCCATAGGGGCCAGCATAGGCATCGCCACCTGCCCTACCGACGGCACCACGGCCGAGGAGCTGCTGGCCAAGGCTGACACCGCCATGCATCAAGCTAAGATGGCCGGGGGCAATCATTACCGTCATTTCGGCCCCGAGGGCATCAGTTGGCACGGTGGACCTGCCGCCATCCGTCGCCTCCAGGCAGCCCTGAGGGAGGCACGCTTCCTCCTATACTGGCAGCCCATCGTCCACCTCGCCAGTGGGCACGTCACGGGCTGTGAGGTACTTCTGCGCCTGCGGGAGGGAGAGAGGATCCTCACGCCAGGGCACTTCCTGCCCATCGCCGAGGCATCGGGGATGATAAAGGACATCGACCGTTGGGTTATTGCACAGGCCATCGCCTCCTATCATCTGATCAGGCAACACCTTGGGGCCTCCGCCTCCCTCGCCCTTCACATCAACATCTCGCCCATCACCCTCGCCGACGAGTCCCTGGCCTCCTGGGTCAACGGGCTCCTAAAGGGCCACGGGGTGGACCCCCGGCTCGTCGTGCTGGAGGTGACGGAGACGGCGGCCTCCGCCAACCTGGAGGTGATGAGGCGGACCATGAAGGAGCTTATTCAAGCAGGGTGTCGCTTCGCCCTGGACGATTTCGGCTCTGGCTACTCCTCCCTCTTCCGCCTGGCTCACCTCCCCTTCGGGATCATCAAGATCGACGGCTCCTTGGTGCGGGGGGTGAAGGCCAGCGCCATCGGGCAGGCGTTAGTGGAGGTGGTGGTCAAGGCGGCCCAGCGCCTCGGCCTGGAGACGGTGGCCGAACAGGTGGAGGAAGATGGCCCCGCTCTGGAGATACTCAAGGAGTTAGGCGTCGACCACGCTCAAGGGTACGCCCTAGGGCACCCCCAACCCCTTCCCATTGGGCAAACATAGGCCCCTTGTGGATGTAGCGCACCGCCCCGACGCCGTGAGGAGCCCCACATCCTAAGGCCTGGCGCCCTCCACGTACCGCTCCTGGAAGGCTTGCTCGGGGATGGCCAGCCCGTGGGGGGTGCGTTGCCAATAATGGGGCCGGAACACCAGCTCGTATAGGGCCCACCAGGCAGCGCAAGAGTGGAGTACCCAATAAAGGGGCATGAGGATGGCAAAGGGGAGGAGCCACCACCACCGCCGCATGAAGATGCCCAAGGCGCTTGCTAAGATGGCAGCAAAGATGCCCGTGGCCCATACCACTATCATGCCCAGCCGGGCCCACCCCGGGTACAGGGGGTCCGTAAGCTGCGGCAGCAGAAGAGATGTGAAGGTCACTAGATATAGAGGGATATAGGCCAGGAAAGCCAGCGATGATCCCCCTATCAGGATGTTGAAGGAGAGGAAGGGCCGCAGGCCCACCTCCCGTAGCAGGCGCAACGGGTGGCGGGCGTGCACCAGCCAGGTCATCATGTAGCCCTTCACCCAGCGGGAGCGTTGCTTAAGCCACTGCCAAGGCCGGCTGGAGGCCTCCTCATATGTGGTGGAGGCTAAGAACTCGGCACGGTACCCCATACGCTGTAGGCGAAAGCCTAGGTCGGCGTCTTCCGTGACGTTGAAGGGGTCCCACCCTCCCACTGCCCGCAGGGCTGCGGTCCGCAAGTGGTTGCTGGTGCCACCGAGGGGGAAGGCCATCCCCAGGTGCCTCAGCCCCGGTATGACGTTGTCGAACCACATGGAGTATTCCAGAGAGAAGAGGCGGGTCAGGAGGTTATGTCTGGCGTTGTAGAAGTTGAGGGCCGCCTGCACGCATGCCACCTCCTCCCCGCTGTGCTCGAAGTGCAGGACGGCCCGCTTCAGCTGGTCGGGCTCGGGGGCATCCTCGGCATCGTATACCGTGAGATATTCTCCTTGGGCGAAGAGGAGGCCCCAGTTGAGGGCCTTGGGCTTGGTTCTGGGCCAAGATGGTGGCACGGTGACGATGCGCATAAACCCTGGCGGCTGCACCTCCTTACAGGAGCGCACCGTCACCTCGTCGTCGTCCTCCAGCAGCAAGATGACGTCCAGCCGGTCCTTGGGGTAGTCCAAACGCGAGAGGTTATGCACCAGCTGGCGGACCACATGGGGCGGCTCTCGGTACATGGGCACCAGCACAGTGTAGACGGGCCAGTCCCTGCGTTCCGGCGGCGGCCGCGATGCCTCCCTGCCCTTGGTGAGCCTATAGTGGATGCCTGCTAGGACGAAGATGAGGACACCACCCCCCAAGGCCAAGAAGACGGCATTCAGGGCCAAGACGATGGCCACCCCCACATACTGGGGCCAGACCACCGCTGCAGCTACCATTCCCATCAGGAGGGCTGCCAGAACCGCCCGCTGTGGCCCCCTAAGAACCGTGCGGGCCGACATCTCCGGCGCCATCCGGTCCAGAGATTCCACGGCATAGCGCAGGAGGCGGTCCCTCTCCAGGGCGGTAACGAGGCGGGCCACGTCCAGGTCGGTGCCCACTATCTTAACCTGTCTCTTGGGCCCGAAGGCCTGTCGCAGGGCCAGCTCCGTGCTGGCGCTGGTAGGATCGGCCACCAGGGCCTTCACATAGTCCTCCCCCTCCTCCAAGGGGACGAAGAGGTGGGCCAGGCACCGCTGAGGCCCCACCCGCTCCACCAACGCCCTCACCTGGGGCGAGGCCAGGGCTTCGGGCTCCTGGTCTAGGGCAGGAAGGCCAGTGAGCCGCGCCGCCGCCTCCCGATACTCCAGCCGCCGCAGCCCATGCCCATACACCAGCCGCCTGAGCAGGGGGAAGTGACCACCGTCGGGCTGATAGCCGCATTCCGCCGACGCCTCGCCCCTGCCACTATCGCCCATCATGGGCTGCTGCACCTTCCTTCTCATGCCTTCTCATGCCTTCCAAGGCCCCCGTTATGTAGATGCCCAGGGAGGTCGCTTGTTACTGTGGTGAGCGATGTGCAGGTTGGGAGGCAGGGGTCCCCAACGAGGTTGGCGATGACCACTGGCGCATATATAATGGTCATACTAGGCCACGACGAGGAATGCCCATGGGCGCGACGGTGCCGGAGGCCTTGCGTGCCGCCTGGAAGGTGTTACGAGACCACAAGACCCTCACCCTGGTCAGTTCAAGGGAAGGCCAGATGTGGGCGGGCAAGGTCTACTATGGCGTGAAGGACGGCTACCTGTATGTGGCGCTCGAGCAAGGCCGTAACTATCGCAATGTGGTGGCCAACCCGCGCGTCTTCTTCGTTATCGAGCATGGGGTGCCCGACCGCTTTGTCCAAGGTGAGGGGATAGCCGAGCGGCTGGGGCCTATTGAGGAGCGACCGGAGCGTCATATCATCTTCCGCAACGCGTTCGAGCTCGTCCCCTTCGCCAAGTCCTTCCCCGGGGTGGAGGTCTTTCGTATCCGCCCCACGCGCTTATATGTCTCCGACTACACGGGCGACTGGAAGCCCCGCGCTGAGGTGGAGGTAACGGATGAGGTGCTCCGCGTCTTCCAGACGGATCTGCCCTTCAGTGTACCCTGGTGGAAGGTCCTCTGGCAGGCGACGCGTCCCTTCGCCTTCACGGTGACATTGGTGCCTGTGCTCTTGGGGGCCCTCCTTGCCTCTACCTTCTCCTGGGGATGGCTGGGCCTAACCCTGGCGGCAGCCCTCTTGCTCCACGCCGGGTTGAATGTCCTCAGCGACAACTTCGACTACCGCCGTGGCGCCGACACGTGGCGCGTGTTGGGCTCTAGCCGCGTCCTGGTGGACGGCCTAATGGGGGTGAGAGAGCATCTGCTTTGGGGCCTGCTCCTGTTGGGCCTGGGCTGTGCCTTGGGCATCGCCCTTGCTGCGCTGCGGGGGTTGACGGTGCTGGGCTTTGGGCTGGCGGGGGTTCTGCTGGGGCTGTTCTACACCGCCCCTCCTATCGGCCTCAAGTATCGGGCCCTCGGCGATGTGGCCGTATTTTTGGCTTTCGGCCCTCTGATGGCCATGGGCGCATACTTTGTGCAGGCGCAAGAGCTCTCCTGGCGGGCCGGGGCGCTGGCGGTGCCAGCGGGGCTTTTGACCATCGCTATCCTTCATGGCAACAACTTCCGGGACATCATGGAGGACAGAAAGGCAGGGTATACCACGGTGGCCGGGCTGCTGGGGCCGCGGGGGTCGAGCCTCTACTATCTCTTGCTGGTGGCCGGGGCCTATATGGCGACGACGGCCTTTGTGGCAGCCGGCTGGCTGTCGCCATGGTGCCTGATGGCGCTGGCCACCCTCCCCTATGCCTGGCGTAACTTGCGCATCGCCTTCAGGCCGGTGCGGGTGGCCTTTACCTGGCTAGACCTTTTGACGGCCCAGCTCCACCTCTTGTTTGGCCTGGCGCTGGTGGTGGGGGTGGCCATCGGCCGCTGGAGCTAAGGTCGCTACCGCCTTCCCCTAGGAGCAGAAAGGCCCTGGCTGAGGGATGGGCCAGGGAGGGCACCACCAGATGAGCTTCCCTCAACCTGTCTGGAGGACGGGTAGTGGCCACTGCCAAACAACGCATGCCCGCCCTCCTGGCCGCCTCCACCCCCTCCGGTGCATCCTCCACCACCGTACAGGAGGCCGGCGAGCACCCCAGGCGGGAGGCGGCCAGGAGAAAACCCTCGGGGTCCGGCTTCCCCTTCGTCACATCCTCCTCACCTACCAGGCAGGCGAAGGCTTCCCTAGTGCCCAGCGCGGTGAGGATGGCCTCAATGTTGGCTTTAGGGGTGGAGGATACAATGGCTTGAGGAATGCCCAGGGCCTGGGCCTCCTTCACCAGCTCTACAGCGCCCGGCAGAGGGCGCACGCGGCCAGCGATGAGCCGTCTGAACGATTCCTCCTTGCGCTGAGCGAGCCTCGCCATCTCCTCCTGGGGCAGGGGGCCCAGCAATCGCGTCAAGATGGCATCGTTGCGCAGGCCCAGGAGTTGGGTGCGGAACGTCTCCTCATCCAGGCTCCGCCCCAGCTCCTCCAGGAGCATGCGGAAAGCCTCGTAGTGGTAACGGGTGCTATCCACCAACACCCCATCCAGGTCCCAGAGGATGCAGGAGGGCTGCTTCATCCGGCGAGACCAGTGAGGGCCCGCCACGCCTCCTGCAGACGCTGTCGCATCGCCGCGTCCCACATGTTGAGCATCTGGGCCGTGATAGCCAGCTCCCCCAGGCCGACTAGGGCCCAGGCCAATGCCTCGGCATCGGCCTCAGAGGTCACCGCTCCTTCACGGCGGGCCTGCTGCAAAAGCTGAACCAGGAGAGAATGGGCCTCCCTAAGGTGCTTGCTGGCTAGGTCACGGATATCGGGGTCGTCAGACTCCTCCACCGCCCTCCTGAACATGAAGAGCAGCTCTGGCCGTTGCTCCAAATCCTCTAGGAAGGAGCGAGCCACACTCTTAAGGGCTGCTGCTGCCGAGGGCGCACCCTCAGCCGCCTGCCGTAAGCCCCCCAGCACATCCTCAGCTGCTTGACGGGCTGTGGTCACGAACAGGTCGTATTTGCTCTCGAAGTGACGATAAATGGTGGGCTCAGCTACACTGGCGCGGCGAGCGATGTCAGAGGTGCCCACCTTGCCATACCCGTGCTGGGCGAACTCGTGGGTAGCCACCTGGAGGAGCTGGCGATACCGCTCCTCCCCTTTCATGCGGCGTCTTGGCCTCTTTTCGACGTCTTCCCTCACGCTTCTCCTTTCAGGGGGCTCCCTACTCCCAATAAAGTAGTATACCATCGCCCACATACCATCGCCCACCTCGCCCTGCCCCCATCTCCATAACGAGTGCGACGTAACGGCCAAGGATGAATCGATGCCCTGGACGACATCTCTATATTGACGCAAGCTATAATGATTCCGACATAAGGGCGAAGGGGCGGCCATGAAGGTAAGTCTGTTCTATCTGCCCAGCATCGGCCCCCGTGAGGAGATAGAGAAGGGGTTGGCCGGCCTGCGCAATGACCTCTACCAGCAGATGCTGGAGGAGCTCAAGGAACAGGCGCAATTGGCAGACCAGCTGGGATATGACTCCGTCTCCTTTACTGAGCACCACTTCCACATCGAGGGGTTCGAGATCTCCCAGAACCCCATCCTGCTGGACCTGTTCGTGGCCCTGAACACCCAACGCATTAGAGTGGGGCAACTGGGCATCGTGCTGCCAGCCCACAACCCACTGCAGGTGGCCGAGGATCTGGCCATGGTGGACCACATGACCAAGGGCCGGCTAGACGTGGGGTTCGCCCGCGGTTACCAGCGAAGGTGGGTGGATACCATGGCCCAGCACTACCATCAGGTACACGGTGTCCTTCCCGGCCAGCACGACCAGGCCGACCAGGCCAACCGGGAGGCCTTTGAGGAGTGCTACCAGATCATCAAGATGGCGTGGACCCAGGACCTGATGGAGTTCCGGGGCAAGTTCTGGCGCATCCCTCCCGAGGGCACCCCCTGGCCTTTGGAAGCCACCCGACGCTGGGGTGCGGGGGTGGACGAGGAAGGGTTCGTGCGACGCATCGGCGTGGTGCCCAAGCCCTATCAGAAGCCCCATCCCCCTATCTTCCAGCCCTTCGCCTCCAGCGAGGCCACCATCCGCTGGTGCGCGCGGGAGGGTATCACGGCCATCCTCCCCCCCATGCACCTACAGCTCCAGAACCACCTCTACGAGGTCTATCGGGAGGAGGCTTACCACCATGGGCGTCGCCCGGCCGAGGGGGAGGGGCTGGGCGTCCTGCGCGACTTAGTGGTGGCCGACACCGACGAGGAGGCCCTCCGGCTCTGGCTAGAGGGCCCAGCCTTCGTAGCGTCGATGTGGTTTGCACCTTTTGGGTTCGACCGGGTGCTCATTGAACCCAATCGCACCTCTCCCCTCACCCCTCAGGAGATGCTGGACCGTTCCCTCATCTTGGTCGGGAGCCCCGACACCGTTAGCCGCCAGTTGGAGCGCCTTCTTCAGAGCACGCCCATCACCTGGCTCTTCGCCTGGATCTACAACGGGCTCATCCCCCACCATAAGGTCATGCGTAGCCTGGAGCTGTTTGCCACCAAGGTGCTCCCCAGATTCCGGTGAGGATGTCAGGCCAGAGGCCACCCTCCTCTTCCCAGGGCCCTAAGTGGCCAGGAAGTAGACGCGGCCATCCATCTCCATCTCCTTGAGGCGACCTTGGCCCACTAGATAGCGCAGATGGGCCAGCGTCTCCCCAAGGGCCGCCCGCTTCATCCAGGGCGTTAAGTCGTCATAGGGACCTGTGGTCCATTTTATACGGCGAGCCACCTCATAGGCCGTGACGGGCCCCTCATGCCCCACTGCCTCCAGCATCTCCTCCAGCCGCTTCTGGTGGTGATCCCACAGCTCCTGTATGCGACGTTGGAACCAGTCCACGTCCCACTCGTGAGCCGGCAGAAGCCTGTCCACCGGCAGAGAGGCCACCCTCTCCAGACTGTGCAGATAATTGGCCAGAGGGTCATCCAGCTGCTCGGGGTGCAAGCTCACGTTGGGTGTGATGACGGGCAAGATGTGGTCGCCGCTAAGGAGCAAGCGGTGGTTGGGCTCATATAGGCAGACGTGGCCAGGGGAGTGCCCGGGGGTCCAGATCACCTGGAAGACGAAGTCACCCACTTCTATGGTCTCGCCGCCCCGCAGGGCGACGTCGGGATATTCCACGGGCGCCACGAAGAAGCGCATAGGCATGGAGCTTCGCTCTAGCTCCTCCTCCTGTGTAAAGGGCACGCCGTGGCGCAGGAGCCAGGCGCGCAGCCGCTCTAGCAGATCCTCAGGAGCCACATAGCGACTACGCATGAACTGGGCCTCTACCTCGTGCATCCAGACACGACAGCCAGCCTCCGCTCGCAGCCGCCCGGCCATACCACAGTGGTCGGGGTGGCTGTGGGTGAGCACCAGGTTTCCGATATCGCCCACCCCTAGACCCAGTTCCTTCAGCTGTTCCTCCAGGGCAGCATAGGCGTCATCGGTGTTCCAGCCGCAGTCCACCAGCATGGCCTCGCCCCTGCTCACCACCAGATACGGGAGGATATACGGCAGGGCCTTGAGAGGACGGGGGCTCAGCTCCAACTCATGGCGCATCCGGTAGGCCTCGCCTCGCTGGAACTCAGGGAAAGGGGTCACCAGCTGGTATATGCCCGCCGCGACGCGTTTCATGCCTCACCTCACCTTGCACTCTCTTAAACGTCAAGGTAAGACAAATGGTGCGCTCGGTCAATGCGTTGCCCATCGCCGCAGCAGGGATCATAATGGCCATGGTCACCCTGCAGGAGGGATGTCAGGCATGCCGGTCATCTGGGAGCAGGTGATGGTGGAAGGAAGCCCCATGTGGTGCCACATCCACACCCCCGTAGGCGCCGGGCCCTTCCCTGGCGTGGTAGTGGTCATGCACGCCCCGGGGGTGGATGCCTTTATCCAGGACATATGTGAGCGCCTGGCCCTGGAGGGGTATGTGGCCATCGCTCCTGATCTCTACCATCGGGAGACGGAGGAGCAGGCTAAGGACGACCCCATCACCCGTATGGGGCGCCTGAGGGACGCGGAGATCGCCCAAGACATCAATGCCGCCTTGGACCACTTGCGGTCCCTTCGCCAGGTATCCCCGGAACGGATAGGTATCGTGGGCTTCTGCATGGGGGGGCGCATCGCCTACATGATGGCTGCCCTTAACCCCAGCTTCCGCGCCTGTGTAGACTTCTATGGTGGCAATATCGCCGTGCCATGGGGGGAAGGCCCCTCACCCCTCGACCTCACCCCCAAGATAAGCTGTCCTGTGCTGGGGCTTTTCGGCGCTGAGGACACCAACCCCAGCCCTGAGGACGTGGCCCGCCTAGACGCCGCCTTGACCAGGCACAACAAGCCCCATGAATTCCACATCTACCCAGGGGCCGGCCACGCTTTTATGAACCAGGCCCGACCTTCCTACCGTCCGGAGGCCGCCCGCGACGCGTGGCAGAGATGCCTCGATTTCCTGGGCCGTTACCTCAAAGGCCCCTAACGATAGATAAGGCTGGGGCCCCGCGGCACCTTATAGATGGTAAGTTGGCCACTCTTGAAGACCACCTCCAGAAAGTCGGCGAACTTGGCCAGGGCCTGTTCTCGCTGCGGCCATAAGGGGAGAGGCGCTTCCTCCACGTACCTCTGCCGCTCCAAGGGGCCCACCACCACATAGCTCACGTCGTATTTGCGAAGGAGGCGCATGGCCTCCTCCACATCGAGGGTGGTGTATATGGTCTCGATGTCCCGCGCCCGCCCCAATATGGGCGAGGGGTCGGGGCGCCATTGCCATTCGTGCATTTCCCAGCCCAGCACTGTGACCAGGCCCGTGCGGGACGATATGCGGGCGAAGTCCGTATAGTCCTCCCCGAAGGCCTCTAGGACCACTGGCGAACCTCGCACATGCTCGCGGAACCAGATGACGGCGGCGTATTCGTCGGGGGCATGGCGGGCCAAAAAGGCCAGACCGTCCAGCCCACCCCCCGGACGACGAAAGGCCTCAGTGCGCTCCAAGGTCACCGTGATGGGATAGATAAGGGCCGCCCCCATGACGGCTAGGGTGGAGCCGAGCCAGGCCCATCGCAGGAAATGGGATGGCCAGGGTGAGGGAGTCCTCTCCCAGAGAGCGGCTGCCCCCACACCCCCCACCACCGCCAAAATAGTCCAGGCGTGGTACCAGAAGCGGAAGACGGTGTTGTAGCGAAAGCCCACCGGATCCCGTATGAAAAACGTCTCCCCACCCAGCAGGAGGAGGAGGGCCACCAGGGCCAGGGCCATGGGAAAGGCACGCTCGTCTTCCCCTCTGCGCAAGGTGCGGGCCAAGCCTCCACCCGCCAGAGTCAAGAAGACCACTAACATGAGTATGGTGAGCCAACTGAGGTTCTCCCACCGCAGTTTCACCTCCCCCAGGAATCCCTCTGGCCGTGGGGACACGTGGCCCAGCCCGCTCAGGGCCAGGACGGAAGCGGCCCAAACCATGAGGGGGGCCGCCCACGCCATCACCCCAAACCCTACCTCCAGCCTCCCCCATCGTCGCCCCAACGCGATGGCGGCGGTCCACCATAGAGGCACCCAGAGGGAGGGAAGCCAGAAGATGAGGAAGTGCACAGGCCTGGTCACCACGGAGTCGATGGGAGGGTACCCCCGCACCCACCGCTCCCATGCCTGATTAGGGGCGATGCCCGAGGTGGGAGTCTGCAGCGTCATGTAGAAGGGGGCGTATAGCAACAAGACCCCCAAGGCCAGAGCAGACGCCGCCCCAAGGGTATCCCACAGCCCCCCCCATCGCCTAGCCTGGATACTCCCCAGGGCCACCGCCCCCACCAACAGGATTCCGAAGGTGGGCAGGGCCCAAAGGTCCGTGAATCCCAGCCCTCCCAGCGCCATGGCCCCCACCATGGGCTGCCATGGCTCTCGCCACCAACGAAGCAGGAAACGCCCTTGCTGGGCCTCCAGATAAAGTTCTAGCGCCAGCCCCAAGGCCACCAACGTCAGAGGCAAGGCCAGGACGTGAGGGTGCAGGTCACCGAACTGGAAGCTGAAGAAGGGGAACTCCTGCACGTCCCAAGGGGAGCCCATGCGGGTGGCCTTCCACCACCACCAGAAAGCCGTGGGGTACCACGAGCGACATGCGCTAGGACTTAAAGCGCAGTTGTAGGGCTCCAGACCATAGATGCCCACCCAGGCGTAAAAGTCGCTGTTGCCAATGCCGTGGCGGGCCAGAAGCTCAAAAAGGCCGGCCAGGTTCCCCACTACCACCAATAGCCCTACCGACGTTAGTCCGGCCCCTAAGGCCTGTATCCAGCCTTTGCCGCGGCCCAGGAGAAACGTCAGGTTGTAGGCCAGACCAAAGACGGCAGATGCCGCCATGGCCACCACCATGCAGAGCATCAGCCAGAACGTAGTGCTAGTGGGTAGACCCGTCAGATGCGTAAGGGCCCCCGCCTGCACATAGCCGAAGTAGTGGTAATTGATGGGATAACCGCTGAGCCAAGGATCGGGCGGCGGGAAGCTGGCAGCGCGGACCACGCTATTGAGGAAGGCCAGCTCGAAGGGCTTCTCACCCCAGATGATCTCGGGCACAAAGGAGCGGAGGAACACAGCCACCAAGTAGGCCCCAAGGAAAAGGGACTCCACCCCCAGGACATAGGGCCACCACATGCGCCACCAGCCCCGCCACTGCTCCCAGCAGGCCACCGCCACAGCCATCCCAACAGCTGCCAGGACTAAAAGGGCCAGTAGAAAGAGCCCCCGCCCGTTGGGCACTAGCCCTGCTATCCCAGCAATCCATCCCAAATAAGCCAAGGCCACGAGGCCCAGGGGCTTGGCCGTGCTGTATCCCCTATCGGGCAGGTGGCGGAAAAGGAGGAAGGCAACGGGCGAGAAGGCAAAGGCCGCTCCTTGCGCCGCCGCCCAGAAGAAGAGCGCCTCCTTCATACCTACCCATCCAGCTTACGGCACGGCCTCCTTGCAAGCATGCAGTGCCCTCCGCCTGCCCACATGCTAAAATAGCGCCGAGGAGGCGATGATATGGTGACCCCAGAGCTGGTGCGAGAGGCCCTGAGGGGTGTATACGACCCGGAGATCCCTGTTAACATCGTGGACCTGGGCCTCGTATACGACATCCAGATAAAGGAAAACGGCGTCGTCCACATCCTCATGACCCTTACATATCCTGGCTGCCCCATCGGCCCCCTCATAGTGGAGCAGATAGAAGAGGCGGTGGGCTCCCTGCCAGGGGTCAAGTATGTGGACGTGGAGTTCACCTTCGACCCGCCTTGGACGCCCGATAAGATGTCGGAGGAGGCCAAGGAAGCTCTAGGCATAGATTAGGGGGTAGACATGAGCTTAGAGGACCGATTCCAGGGCAAGCTCCCTGTGGAGATCAAATACTGCGTGCCTTGAGGGTATCTGCCTCTGGCCGCCTGGATGGCGACCGAGATCTGGCACGAGTTCGGGATGCAGGCCCCGGTCACCCTCATCCCCGTGGGTGGAGGGCGCCTGGAGGTCTACGTAGGTGGGGAGAAGGTCTTCGATCGGAAGGCCGAGGGCGGCATCTACCCCGACCTGAAGCGAGTGCGGGAGATAAAGGCGCTTATTCGTCAACGCCTAGAGCAGACGGGATGAGGCCCAGGTCGCCCGCCGCCTGGCCCACCTAAGGCGTTCCCTGCAGCAGGGAGTGCAAGCGCCCTAGGGCCATGAGGGGCCAGTAGTTGCGGTATAGGTGGTAGTTTATATAAAAATCGCGGGGGAAGCCTGTGCCAGTGAAGTAGGGCTCCTCCCAGGTGCCGTCCTCCCGTTGGGTCTCCACCAGGTAACGTGCTCCACGCGCCAAAGCCTCCCCCACCAGGGCATCGGCTCCCTCAGGCGCAGCAGCCACCAGGGCCATGAGGGCCCAGGCCGTCTGGGAGGCTGTGCTCTGACCCCTGCCCTTTAAAGCGGGATCCTCATAGCTAGCGCAGGACTCCCCCCAGCCACCGTCTGGGTTCTGGTGCTCCAGAAGCCACCGCACCGCCCGCCGCACATATGGTCGCCCCATGTCCTCGCCGATGGCCCTCAGGGCGGGCAGCACCGCCCCCGTCCCATATATGTAGTTGACGCCCCACCTTCCCCACCAGGGCCCATGGGCGTCCTGCCTTCTGCGCAAGAAGCGCAGGGCACGGGCCACAGGGGGGAAGGAGGGATCGTAGCCCAAGAGCCCCAGCATCTCCACCACATGCGCGGTGACATCCTCTGTGGGGTAGTCCAGCACCTCGCCGAAATCGCAGAACGGCATATGGGTGATGATGCGCCTAGTATTGTCCTTATCGAAGGCGCCCCACCCTCCGTCGGTGCTCTGCATGCCCAGGACCCACCGAAGCCCCCTCTCTATAGCCCAGGCCTTGCGCTCCCCCTCCGGCAAGCGGGTGCGGTGGAGGGCCATCATCACCTCCGCCGTGTCGTCCACATCGGGATAGACGTCGTTGTCGAACTCGAAAGACCAGCCCCCTGGCTCCACCCCCTTCACCTTCACCTGCCAATCACCGCCACCGAAGACCTGCTCCTTAAGGAGCCAGCGCGCCGCCCGCACCAGGGCCTCGTGGTCAGGAGGTATGCCAGCGTCTAGGAGGGCTATCATGGCCAGGGCCGTATCCCACACGGGCGAGATGCAGGCCTGAGGCGTATAAACCTCTTCGTCCTCCACTCGGTATGCCCCCTCGAAGGCCTCCAGACCCCGCTTCATCACCGGATGGTCCAAGGGGTATCCCAGGAGCTTGAGGGCGATGAGGGAATATACCCAGGGAGGCTGGATGCCCCCCCAGGCGCCATCGGCCTCCTGTCGGGCCAGGATCCACCTCTCGGCCTCCCTTATGGCCGCTCGCCGCAACGATGGCAGGGCCACCGCCTCGTAGCGGTGGAGGAGGCGGTCCACCGCCCAGAAGAAGCCCCGCCAAGAGAGGAAGGGCCGCGGCCTGGGGATGGGGCGCATGAGCTTCTCCTTGGGCCCTGGGAACAGCTCGTCCAGGCAAGCGTACTCAGGCACCGGGCAGACAGGCCGCTTGGCCCAGATGATGAGGATGGGCACGATGGTGGCCCGCGCCCAGGACGCGAACTCGTAAAGGTTTATGGGGAACCAGGTGGGCAGGAACATGAACTCTGGGGGCATGGCCGGCAGGGCGTCCCAGTCCCACTGGCCAAAGAGGGCCAACCAAAGTTTGGTGAACACCCTTGTCCTCGGCACCCCTCCTTGTGAGAGGATGAAGGCCCGCGCTTTCCGCAAGAGGGGATCCTCCGCCGAGACGCCCGCCAACTTCATGGCGAAATATGACTCCACCGTGGCGTTGAGGTCTGGGGGGCCGCCGTAATATATGGCCCACGTGCCATCGGGCCGGGCCTGGCGGCGCAGATAGTTAATCACCTTGCGCCAACGGCCCTCCTCCCCTATCCCCAGAAAATGGGTTAACATGAGGTACTCGGCCGCCATGGTGACATTGCTCTCCAGCTCTCCCCACCAGTAGCCATCCGGATGCTGCGTGCGCAAGAAGTAGTCCACGGAACGGCCAATGGCTTGGGCTAGGGCATCCCGCAGACGCCCTGTCTCGGCTGGGGAAAGAGAAGCCCACATGGTTCACCTCCAGGTCTGGAAGAGAGCCAGGGCCATGCGCTGCAACCTCAGAAGAGCACGCGCCACCCCCACCATCAGATGCAAGGCCATCTCTGGTCGGCTCACGAGAGAAGAGAGGCGCCACCGCCCTTGGTCGGTCACCGGCAGATGGTCGTGAAGGGCGTCCGCCACGGCTCTGATAGCCAGGAAAGGTAGCCCGCGTGCTATCGCCTCCTGGGCCAGCCAGTAGTCCTCCATTTGCACCAAGGAAGCGCCAAGGCGACGAGCCACCCCCTCTTTGTCCGCTGGACTGGCCATCACCCTCTGCACCGTGCAGGAGAGGCCGCAAGCACAGGGCAGGCCGGCCCGCTGGGCTGCCAGCTGAGCCATCTCCACCAGCCAAGGCGTGGTGGGTAGGGGCTCAGATCCCTCCCAAAGGGCGATCTCATTGGCCACGAAGATGTGGCCACGGCGTAACCCCCTCACTGTGGCCCCGCCCAGACCTAAGGCCAACGCCGCCTGCGGCAGGTATGCCCTTAGCACCTGCCCGGCAGTGGTGGCCGCCCTGGTCCCCATACCCGCCCGACACACCATCACCTCTCGTCCCGCCAGCCAGCCATGTACCAGGTGTAACCCATTTTGGACCCTCCTCCCCCGCCTCTCCAATAGGCTGGCGATGGCCCAGGCCTCCCACGCCAAGGGGGCGAAGACCACCACCATGACCTCACGCGCCGCGCAGGGATCGCCAGGCCAGCTCCAACATCTCCTTGGGGTGGGACATGGCCTGCAGGATGGCTGACCCCTCGAAGCCGCAGTGCATCATACACGTCTCACAGCGCGGGTCCTTCCCCCAGCCGTACTTGTCCCACTCCACAGTGGCCATGAGCTCCTGGAAGCTCTGGGCATGGCCATCGGCGATGAGGTAGCAGGGCTTGCGCCACCCCAGCACCGTATAGGTGGGGGTGGTCCATTGGCTGCACGTGTAGAGGCGCTTGCCCTGAAGGAAGTCGCGGTAAAAGGGGTTGTTGTAGAAGCGGATGCCCCCCTTGCACCCCTCGAAGATACGGCGGAAGAAGGATTGGGCCTCCTGTCTCTGCATAAAGATGGGGTGGTGGGCCACCTCCTTGTAGGCAAAGCCCGGGGAGACCATCATCCCCTCTACCCCCAATTCGTTGAGCATCTGGAAGAGGTGATGATACTCCTCGGGGTCAGTGCCGTTGTAGAGGGTGGTGTTGGTGCACACCCGGTATCCCCTCTTACGGGCCTCCCAGATCATGCGGATGGCCACATCGTAGACGCCCTTGCGCTCCACCGAGCGGTCGTGGGTTGGCCGCAGGCCGTCCAGATGGACCACGAAAGCGAAATACTTGGACGGCGGGATGACCTTGAAGGCCCGCTTGTAGAGCAAGGTGTTAGTGCACAGGTATACATAGCGCTTCTGCTTGATGATACCCTGCACTATCTCCCCGATCTGGGGGTGCAATAGGGGCTCCCCTCCAGCTATAGACACAACCGGGGCATCGCACTCCTCCACCGCCCGCAGGGCCTCCTCCACGCTCATGTAGCGGTCCAGGACATCGGCATACTCGCGGATCCGCCCGCATCCGGTGCAGGTGAGGTTGCAGGCCTCCAGAGGCTCCAGGATCATGGTGAGGGGGAAGTGCCTGCGACCCTTTATCTTCTGCTTGATGAGGTAGAAGGTGAGCTTTAGCGTGAGCCCCAAAGGTTGGCCAGCCATATGTGCGCCCTCCTCACGCTAGTATTCCCTTTCCACCAGGAAGGAGACCACGGCCTCCAGCTCTCGCCGCGGCCCTGGGGCCATGGGCAGGGAGGACAAGGTGTCCATGGCCTCCTCCACCAGATCTTGGGCTAAGGCCAAAGAGCGTCGACGCGCTCCCACCTCCTCCAAAGCCGCCATCACCCTCCGCACCGTCTCCTCATCCAAGGTGGCCATGGCGTATGCGGCGACCACCATCTCACGCTGCGGGCCCTCCGTCTCCAGGGCATAGACTATGGGGAGGCTCTTCTTGCGGCGCCGAATATCGGCACCAGAGGGCTTCCCCGTGCGGGCGGGGTCGCCCCAGATGCCCAGGACATCGTCCTTGATCTGGAAGGCCACACCCAACTTGCGCCCTGCCCTGCCCATGGCCTCCCAGACCTGGACGTCTGGAGTGGCGCAGATGGCCCCCAAGGAGAGAGCAGCCCCAAACAGGGCGCCCGTCTTGCGCCTCACCATTTCCAGGTAGGATTGCACCGTTATGTCGAGTCGGTCCTCGAACTGGAGGTCCATCACCTGTCCCTCCACCATCTCGAGGGTGGCCCGGGCCAGGGTGGAGACGGCCACCACCCCCCTCTCAGGGGGGATGCCCGTCTCAGGCAGCCGGGAAAGGGCCTCTTGGGCCAGGGCCAGGAGGGCATCGCCGGCGTTGATGGCCTGTCCCTGCCCCCATATGGCCCAGACGGTGAGACGGTGCCTCCTCTCCCTGTCCTGATCCTGGATGTCGTCGTGGACGAGGGAGAAGTTGTGAACCAGCTCCAGGGCCACGGCCGCTGGCAGGGCCTGCTCCCACCTGCCCCCGAGGGCCTCGCAGGCCAAAAGGCACAAGATGGGCCTTAGGGCCTTGCCTAGCGGGCCGGGCTGGGGCCGGCCCTGGGCATCCTCCCAGCCCAGGTGATACCGCATCATGTGGTACAGCAGGGCTGGCTCCCTGGGCTCCAGGATGGAGCCCAGGGCCGCCACCACCTGCCCCCTCAGCTCCTCTACCCTATCTGGCAGGGACAAGACCTCACTCCCCAATGAGCTGGACCACCACCTCGCGGTCGCGCCCGTGATCCAGCTCCACCAAGAATATGCGCTGCCACTGGCCCAGAAGGAGCTTCCCCCCTACTACGGGGACAGCCTCGCTGGCCCCCAGAAGCAAGTGCTGACAGTGGGAATGGCCATTGGGCCGCTCCCCGTTTTGGGAGAAGGCGTGAGCGTAGACGTTGTGCCTATATTCGCCCTCCGGTGGGGCCAGGCGGCGCAGCATGTCCTCCATGTCTTGCAGAAGGTGAGGACAGTTCTCATTAATGCGCACGGCGGCCGTGGTATGGCGGGAGAAGACCACAGCAAAGCCGTTGGTGATGGCCGCTTCCCTTACAGCTTCCACCACATGGTCGGTGATGTCCACGAACTGAGGACCTCGCTGTGTGCGTATGCGGATGGTCTGCGTCAGGCACCTCATGACTTCTCACCTCCTGGGGAAGATGAGAGGATGGCCGTGCAGACGCCATCCCCCAGTCGGGCCAGCGTCTCCACCACCTCATCGATGGACTCATCGGGGGTGGAGGCGCCAGCGGTGACCCCCACCACCTCCTTCCCCACCAGCCAGGCAGGGTCCAGCTCCGCCGCCGTCTCCACGTGATAGGTCTCCACTCCGGCCTCGCGGCAGGTCTGGGCCAGCTTGCGGGTGTTGGCGCTGTTCTTCCCCCCCACCACGATGACCAGGTCGCATTGGGCAGCCAGCTCACGCGCCGCCTCGTACCGCTCGTCCGTCTCCGGGCAGGTGGTGTTGATGACGCGAAGCTCGTTGAGGCGGCCGATGTTACGGGCCACAAAGCGAGCCACGAACTCAGCGAAGGAGGCCTCGCTCTTGGTGGTCTGGGAGAGGAGGGCGGCCTTACGTCGTGGGATCTCCACCTCCGCCTCGGGGTCCAGGATGGCTATCCCCTGCCCCCGCGTCCAGGCCAAGACCCCCCTCACCTCCGGGTGCTCGGCCTCGCCGTAGATGATGACCTTAAACCCCTCATCCACCAGGCGCTGGGCTACCTTCTGGGACTTGCGCACGATGGGGCAGGTGGCATCGATGAGCCGCAGCCCTCGCTGGCGGGCCAGCTCCACGATCTCCGGCCCTCGCCCGTGGGCGGTGACGGCGATGGCCCGCTCCCGCACCTCTTCCAGGGATGAGACCACCCGCACCCCCTTGTCTTGGAGGCGGCGCACCACCACTGGGTTGTGGACCACAGACCCCAGGCTGGCGATGGGCCCCTCCTGAGCCCCTTGTTCCACCATCTCGATGGCCCGCCGCACCCCGAAACAGAAGCCCATCACCTTGGCCTTGACGATCTTCATGATATCCCTCACCTTTCGCACCAGACTATAAGCGATAAGTCCCTCTTGTCTTTCGCTGCTCCTGGAGCTCGGCTGTGTATCCCACCTCCCCTCTCATGGCTGCAAGGCAGGCGTGGGCCGCTTGCAACCCGCTCCGTACGGCCGATTCCATGGTGGCTGGCCAGTCGGTGGCCGTCCAATCGCCAGCCAAAAACAGGCCTCGCACCGGCGTGTGGGGCCCTGGGCGCAACGCCCTTATGCCCGGCCGCGGCGTAAAGGTAGCCTTGGGTTGCTTGATCACCAAAGCCGCCATAACATTGGTGGCCCTGGCGCGGGGAAAGAAAGCCATCATCTCCTTGACCATCACCTCCTGCAGCTGACGACCAGGCCAGTGGACCCACTGGTGGGCGGCGCTCAGGGATATGTCCACATACTGCACGGGGCCTTCCAGGCCCCACATGCGGCTCTTGTTGAAGGCCCATTGCATGGGGGAGTTGAGAAAGGCCACCATCTCCCCCTTCATCACCGGCCCCTCATACCACAGGTGCACATTGACGATGGGGGAGAATTCTATGCGCCGGAAACGGGCGAAGAAGGGCTCATCCTGCAGGCTCGGGGGCAGGATGGAGAGGAGGGCATCGGGGGGAACGGCGCAGATGACGGCCACCGCCCCCACATACTGGCCATCCTCCAGGGCCGCCCCGACCACCTGGCCATGGCGCACCACCACCTCTCTCACACCACGGTCCGTGACCACCACCCCTCCCTTGGTCTCCAGATAGCCACGGGCGGCCTCCGCCAACTCCGAAAGCCCTACTCGCGCATAGCCGATGGCCGAGGTCTCCCGACGCCACAGGAGCCCCTCCTGAAACACCATGACCGCCAGATCCGCGCTCACCCTGTCCACCTCCTCGTTGAGGGTGGCGCGGACGATGAGGTCCCAGAAGTTCTGGATGATGTGGCGCCCCTGCCCGTGGGCCCGCAGCCACTCCCCGAAGGAGATGCCATCCAGATCCCAGTGGCGAGCTCGGTCCAGGGTGTGCAGACGCCAAAGCGCATACATGGCCACCAGCTTCTCCCCCATGGAGAGAGGCCGGAAGCGCAAGAAGGGGACCACCAGATGTAGGGGAGGAGGAGCCCTCAAGGCCCGCAGGACGCTCCGCCCCGTCAGCTTGTCCATGACGGGCAGGTAAAGGCGGGGCTGGAGCTTGGTCTTGTCCTGCACCCTCAGCCGCTTCAGGAAGCGCACATACTCGGTACAGCACGCCAGGAAGACGTGCTGCCCATTGTCCACCATCCAGCCATGGCGGCGGTCCATAAACGAATAGGCCCGACCGCCCAAAAAGGGGCGTTTCTCCACCAAGGTGGGGCGTAGGCCAGCGTCGGCCAGCTCGCAGGCCGCCGCCAGCCCCGCCAAGCCACCACCGATCACCAGGACATCGCTCCTCATGACATGAGAAGGGCCTTGGCCAGCTCACCCATAGCCAGGGCCACCTTGGCCGAGCCGCTGAGGGAGACCCTCTCCCGCAGGACCACCTCCGGCTCCCTGGCGATGTGCTCCAGGATACGGCAGTAGATGCCAGCCATGACACCCACGCAGGCCCGCGCTCGCCGGGGCAACAGAGGCAGGAGCCCAAGGCCCTGGCGGTAATAGTCCCGCGCCCTCTCCACCTCCCGCCAGACCAGGCGCTGGAAGGCCGGGCCACCCCGCCCCGCCCTCAGCTCCTCCTCGCTGTAGCCCACCGCCGCCATGTCCTCCAGAGGTAGGTAGATACGGCCGCGGGCCAGGTCCTCCTGCACATCCCGCAGGATGTTGGTAAGCTGCAGGGCGATGCCCAGCTGGACGGCGCGGCGGTGGGCCTCCTCCCCATCGCGGTAGCCGAACACGTGGATGCATATGAGCCCCACCACCGAGGCCACCAAGTAGCAGTATCGCTCCAGCTCTTGGAAGGTTTGGTAACGGCGCACCCGCAGGTCCATCTCCACCCCGTCCACCAGGTGGCGGAGGTATTGGTGGGGAATGCGATAGCGCTGGACCGCATCGGAGAGGGCAACGAACACCTCCCCCTGGGGCCTCCCCTCCAGGCACTGAGCCAGCTCCTCCCTTAAGCGGCCCAACTGCCTCTCCTTCTCCTCAGGCCCCGTCCCGTCCTGGTCCACGATGTCATCGCATTGCCTGGCGAAGGCGTAGACAGCATAGATGGCCTGCCGCTGCGGCCGGGGCAGTAGGAGGAAGCCGTAGTAGAAGTTCTTGGCCTCGCGGCGGGCCACCCGGGCGCAATGGGCATAAGCCTGCTCCAGGGACGTCATCCCTCCTATCCTTTAGAAAGGCATGAGAGCCCGCACTGCCAGCATGGCCTTTTGGGCCCTGGAGAGGATGGGGCGGTGGTGGAGGACGTCGTAGCCGATGGCCTCGATGGCATCCAGGATAGCCAGGCCGCCAAGGTTGAAGAGCTTCACGTCCAGACGCAGACGCCCCCTCACCATGGCGGCCAACTTCATGCCCTCTCGTAACAGCTGCCGCGCCCTCTCCACCTCCATGGCCATGAGGCGGCGGAACCGGTCGTCGCACACCCCAGCCAATAGCTCCTCCTCCGAATACCCAAAGGCCCGCATATCCTCCTGGGGTATGTAGATGCGTCCCTTCCTCAAGTCCACAGACACGTCCTGCCAAAAGTTGGCCAGCTGCAACCCAGTGCAGGTGGCATCGGCCAGCCGCCGCCGCTCCTCGTCCCGGTAGCCGAAGAGGTAGAGCACCAGATGGCCCACGGGGTTGGCCGAGTGGTCGCAATAGTGCAAGAGCTCCTGATACGTCTCATACCGGTGGCGACGCTGGTCCATGCGGTTGGCCTCGATGAGCTTGAGGAAGGGCTCTGGAGGGATGCCGAACTGGGCGATGGTCTCCTGCAGGGCCACGAATACCGGATGACGGGCCCGCCCTTCATAGGCCCGCCACAGCTCCTCCTCCCACCCGTCCAGAAGGGCCAAGCGGTCCCCCTCTGCCTCGTCCCCCAGGTCATCCACGCCTCGGCAGTAGGCATATACGGCATACATGTGAGGACGCAGATGCCGGGGGAGAAGCCAGGAGACCACCGTAAAGTTCTCGTAATGCCTAATAGCTACCTTCCGGCAGTAAGCAAAGGCCCAGGCTACCTCCTGCCGGAGGTCCTCAACGCGAGACGCCATCTCCCCCCACAGGACAGGATATGGAGACCTTCCGCTGACGTATGGGGGGACGGGGCTAAATGAACAATATCAATATAAGTGCAACCTTCAGCGCTTCCCGTCCCCCGCCAGACCCTTGGCTCATCACCCCCCTTCGCCGTTGGTCTCTTCGATTGTGCAAGAGCACCGAGGCTATTGTCAACTAGAGGCCTTAGAGACGGTAGGTAAGGGAAATGGGGACGTCGCTCACCTGGCGAGGGCGCGGCCCCTTCCACCAGATGCCAGGAATGCGGGCCCTGCACTTTGGGCAGAGGCCCTCGCTAGTCACCTCGTAGCGGCGGATGCGGTAACCGAAGCGCTCCACCAGCAGATGGCCGCACTGGGGGCAATAGGTGTTCTCAAACTCCCCCACCATGCCCGGGAGGTTGCCAGCATACACGAACTTGAGCCCCTCCTCCTTGCCGATATGGGCAGCCCTCAGGAGGGTACGGGCATCGGTGTTATCGGGCTCCGTCATCTTGTAGTCCTTGTGGAAGGCGGTGACATGCCACGGTATGTCCTTGGAAACGGAGGCGATGAAGCGGGCGGCCTCCCGTAGCTCCTGGTCGGAATCGTTGAACCCAGGCACCACCAGCGTCACCACCTCCACCCAGTAGCCCATCTGGTAGGCCATACGAATGGTCTCCAGCACGTTCTCCAGCTTCCCCCCCAGATAGCGGTAGTTTTTGGGGCTCATGGACTTAAGGTCCACCTTGTAGCAGTCTAGCCATGGCCGCAGGTACTCCAGCACCTCACGGGTGGCGTTGCCGTTGGAGACATAGGCCGTGAGGCACCCTTCGGCCTTGGCCAGCCGGAACACCTCCACCGCCCACTCAGAGGTGATGAGGGGCTCGTTGTAAGAGCTCACATAGGCGTGAGCCCCCATCCTCTCCCCTATTCGCACCATCTCGTGGGCGGTTATCTCCATGGGCTCTATGCCGGCCACCGGGTCCCGTAGGGCCTGGGAGGTGACCCAGTTCTGGCAGTAGGGGCAGTGGTAGTCGCAGCCCAGCATGCCAAAGGTGAGGGCCAGAGCCCCTGGTAGCACATGGAAGAAGGGCTTCTTCTCGATGGGGTCGCACTGGAGGGCGGCCACATAGTTATGGGGCACCATAAGGACACCATCGCGGTTGAAGCGCACCTGGCAGATGCCCCTCTGGCCCGGGAGGATGAGGCAGCGGTGCCCACAGGCGAAGCACCGCACCTTGCCCCCTTCCCACTTCTCATATAGCTCACCGGGGCGGCAGTAGCGATCCAGGAGCTGGGCAAGGGTGATGGCTCGGCCGATGAGCTTGGGCATTCCACTGCAATTATACCTCACCCCGGGGAGGCGTGGCCGCACCTTAGCCATCGCCAAGGGCGATTTGAGCGAAAAGGGTGACGACGTCCAGGGCCTCCTTCTGGCCCAGCCATATGGGCGGGGCCACCACCAGGTGCTGGACCCCCACCTCCCGATATTGGCCCACCATGGCCTGGACCTGCTCTGGCGAGCCCATGATGGGCCGGGCCTCGCCCCGCGGCCTTTCGGTGATGACAAGGGGAGCGATGACACCTAAGGTGAGGGTCTGGGGGTCGCGGCCGGCCTCAATGGCCATCTCCCGCACCATCTGCCACCTTCTGGCCACCTCGTCGGGCGGGATGGCATAGGCCAGCCAGCCATCCCCCAGGCATGCTGCCCTCTTGAGGGCGGCGATGGCGTGACCTCCCACCAATATGGGCGGGGGCGCAGGGGGGAGGGGGCCAAAGCCCACCCCCTCCACGTGGTAGAAGCGGCCGCGGAAGGTGGGGAATTCATTGGCCCACAATTCCCGCATGAGCCGGATCTGCTCGTCAGCCATGGCTCCCCGCTGGCGCCAGGGGGAGCCCAAGGCCTGGGCCTCCTCGCGCATCCACCCCACCCCTACCCCCACCATCAGCCTCCCGCGGGAGAGGATCTGCACCTGAGAGAGCATCTTGGCCGTCAGCACCGGGTTGCGATGGGGCAACACTAGCACACCGATGCCCAAGAGGACCCGCTCTGTAACGGCCGCCAGATACGATAGGGTGGTGACGGGCTCCCACCAGGGGATATCCGCAGGATAGGGCGAGCGCCCCTCCCGGCTATAGGGATAGCGGGAATCGACGCGCACGGGGATGACCGTATGGTCGGCAGCCCACAGGGAGTGGTAGCCCAAGGCCTCCACCGCACGGGCGAAGGCCGGCAGGGAATCGGCGTTTAGCCAGCGGCCAATGAACGGCATAACCCCGAATCGCATGGACACCCCCCCATAACTCTCAGCACCATTCTACAGCCCGCATGCCCTCTGCCACCCGTATGCTAGAATTAGCGTGTGAACCCCAAGCTCAGGCGAGAGCTGGAGCGTATCGTCGGCCCAACCTGGGTGCTGACCCACCCCGCAGAGCTTCTGACCTACGAATACGATGCCACCATCGAGAGGGCCCTGCCAGATGCTGTGGTGCTCCCTGGCTCAGCCCAGGAGGTGGCCGCGGTGGTGCAGGTAGCCCGGCGCTTCAGAGTGCCGGTGGTGGCCAGGGGGGCAGGGACCGGCCTCTCGGGAGGGGCGGTGCCCTACGGCGGGGGCATCGTGGTGGTCACCTCCCGGCTCAACCGCATCCTCAAGATCGACCCGGAGAACGCCATAGCGGTGGTGGAGCCGGGAGTGTTGAACCTGGATGTCAGCCGCGCTGCTGCTCCCTATGGCCTCCGCTTCGCCCCTGACCCATCCAGCCAGAAGGCCTGCACCATTGGCGGCAACATCGCGGAAAACGCAGGCGGCCCTCACTGCCTCCGCTACGGCACCACCACCAACCACGTCCTGGCCCTGGAGATGGTCACCGCCCATGGCCAACTAGTGTGGCTGGGAAGTCCATGGGGAGAGGGCTCGGGCTACGACCTGGTGGGGGCCGTCGTGGGCTCCGAAGGCACCTTGGGCATCGTCACTAAGGCGGTGCTACGACTCCTTCCCCTGCCGCCGGCCATCGTCACCCTTCTGGCCATCTTCGACACCGTTGAGCAGGCCAGCGAGGCCGTCTCGGCCATCATCGCCCAAGGCATCATCCCCGCCGCCTTGGAGATGCTGGACAAGGCTGTGATGGAAGCGGTGGAGCCCTATATCCACGCCGGCTACCCGCCCGATGCCGGCGCCGTCCTTCTCATTGAGGTGGAGGGGCTGGAAGAGGCCACGGAGGCCGAGGCCCAGGCCGTGCGGGGCCTCTGCCAGGAGCTGGGAGCGCGGGAGGTACGTATGGGCTTCACCCCCGAGGAGAGGGAGCGCCTCTGGGCCGGCAGGAAGGCCGCCTTAGGGGCCCTGGGGCGCCTGGCCCCCTCCTACTACATCCTGGATGGAGTAGTGCCACGTACTAAGCTCCCTCACGTCGTGCGCCAGGTCTACGAGATATGCCAACGATATGGCCTAAGGGTGGCCCATGTCCTCCACGCCGGCGATGGCAACCTCCATCCCAACATCCTCTTCGACGAGAGGGAGCCAGGGGCGGTGGACAGGGTGCTGCGGTGCGGGGCGGACATCATGAGGGCTTGCGTAGAGGCCGGGGGATCCATCACCGGCGAGCACGGCGTGGGCTATGAGAAACGCCAGTTCATGCCTTGGCTCTTCACTCACCACGACCTGGAGGTCATGCGCCAACTGAAAGACGCCTTCGGGGCCGGCGACCTTCTCAACCCCCACAAGATATTCCCCGAAGGGGAGCAGGAGATTCCCATGGTGCCCCAGCGCCCAGCTATCCGCCAAGCCGGCCCCGACTCCTACCTGTGAGAGGACAATATGCGCCAGGGCGCCCTGGAAGCCGCCCTCTTGGACGTGGTGGGGGAGGAGGAGCTGGTTACGGGAGAGGGCCTCGCCTCCTACACCGTGGACGGCAGGCAGCCCCAGGTGGCCGTCAGGCCAGCCTCGGTGGGCCAGGTATCGGAGGTGATGGCCTTAGCCCATCGCCTTGGGCTGGGGGTCATACCGTGGGGCAGCGGCACCATGATGGGGCTGGGCAACATCCCCACCCGCTACAACCTGGCCTTAGACCTCCGGCGCCTAGATCAGCTGGTGGAGCACGAGCCAGCCGACCTGACCCTCACCGTGCAGGCTGGCATGACTGTCGCCCGCCTGCAGGAGATGTTGGCACCCCACGAGCAGATGATCCCTCTCGACCCACCCTGGCCCCACCAGGCTACCATAGGGGGGACGTTGGCAGCCGCCGCTGCCGGGCCTGCCCGCTGCTCCTTAGGCCTGCCCAGGGACGTGACCATAGGCATCAAGGTGGTGATGGCCGATGGGCGCGTCACTAAGGCTGGAGGCAAGGTGGTAAAGAACGTGGCCGGCTATGACCTCTGCAAGCTGTATGTGGGCTCCATGGGCACCTTGGCCGTCATCGTGGAGGCCACCTTCAAGCTCCTGCCCCTCCCTCGCACACGGGAGACCCTGGCCTTCGCTTTCCCCACGCCCTTGCCGGCCTGGCAAGCGGCTATGGAGGCCTGGCGACGCCATCTGGCGTTGGGCTCCCTGTACCTGCAGTGGCAGGGGGGACCTTATACGTTAGTGGTGAGGCTTACGGGCATCCAAGAGGCGGTGGATCGCTCCCTCTCCGCCCTGGCGGCCATCGCCCAGGGCCTCGGGGGTGAGACCACGGAAGTGAAGGAGAGGTGGGAGGAAGCCATGGCCTCCCCCGCTGAGGCACGAGGCCTGACCATGAAGCTTTCCGTCTCCCCTTCCCGAGTGCCGGCCTGCCTGGAGAGGCTTGCAAGCCTCTCCCCGTCCTTGGTCATGGCCATGCCCCTAGCAGGGATATGCTACGCCCGATGGGATGAAGCGGAGCAGCCGTCATCTCTAGCGCGTAAGGCCATGGAGCTGGCAGGATCCCTGGGGGGGACGGCTATAATCCACGCCTGTGAAGCCGCCCTTAAGGAGCATGTGGACGTATTTGGCCCCCTTCCTCCCTCCTTCCACATCATGAAGGCTATCAAGGAGCGATGGGACCCCAAAGGGAACCTAAGCCCGGGGCGTTTCTTGGGACGGTGGTGAGAGACGCCTCATTCTTCGAGGGCCTGGCCAAGTGCGTCCATTGCGGGCTCTGCTTGCCCCACTGCCCTACCTTTCGCGTCCTGCGCTTGGAGCCCGACTCGCCCCGGGGACGTCTGCACCTTATGAGGGCCCTGACGTCGGGGCGCACGGGCCCTGAGCCCAGGGCCCTAAAGCACCTGGACCTCTGCCTTCTCTGTCGCCACTGCGAGGCCGTTTGCCCCTCGGGAGTGCCCTTCGGCCACCTGATGCAGATGATGCGGGCGGAGCTGCAGCCCTCTGGGCCAGCGTGGTGGGTGGTACGGCGCCTGGCCTCGCGCGCCATCATAAGACCGTGGCCCATGTTAGCTGCCCATTGGCTATTACGGGCTGCGGGGAACTTGCCCATGCCGCTATCCCTTCTACGCAGAGCAGCTCCCGGCGCCTCCCTCCTCATGGCCCTGGCCCAGGCCCCAAAAGGAGCCCCCTACTTGCGAAGAGGCCTGCTGGCCCGCCCCAAGGGCGAAGGGAGGGGGAGGGTAGCGTTGCTTTTGGGATGCGTCGTCCCCTACCTCACACCTCAGACCCACATGGCCACCGTGGCCCTGCTGGCCCGCGCCGGCCTGGAGGTGGTGGCCCCCGAGGGACAGACGTGTTGCGGCGCCCTGTCCGCCCACATCGGTGACCTGGCCACCGCCCGCCGTCTGGCCCGCCGCAACATCGATGCCTTCCTGGGCAACGATGTGCAGGCCATAGTGGTCAACGCCGCTGGGTGTGGCGCCATGCTCAAGGAGTACCCCCACCTGCTGGCCCACGACCGACGCTACCGCCCCCTTGCTGAGCGCTTCGCATCCCTAGTCCGTGACGTCACCGAGCTGCTGGCCCAGATGCCCCTCCCACCTCCACCCCGGGCCCTGCCCATGGACGTCACCTATCAAGACCCCTGCCACCTGGCCCATGCCCAAGGCATACGCGAGGCCCCCCGACGCCTGTTACGCATGATCCCAGGCATCCGTCTTGTAGAGATGGAGAGCCCGGACGAGTGCTGTGGCAGCGCCGGCATCTATAACCTCATCCACCCCCATATGGCGTCCAGCCTGGCGCGGCGCCGCGTGGCCCAAGTGGCGGCTACAGGTGCCCAGGTGGTGGCCACAGCCAACGTGGGATGTGCCCTCCAGCTACGGGCAGCGGCCAGACTTTACGGCCGGGGCCTCCGCGTGGCCCACGTGGTGGAGCTCCTGCACCAAGCCTACCTGGCCACCCCCAACGAGGGCGCATCATTGACAAAGGCGTGAAAGTCGGTACAATCGGTGCATGAACAGAGGGAATGCATAGGGCTGAGGTTCGGTGGTGACGTGGTGGACCCCGAGGAGTTGGAGCAGTCAGAGGAGCTGGAGCGAGCACTGGACGAGCTGCTGCATGGTCGGGAGCCCCAAGTCTCCGACCCAGAGCTTAAGTCCCTCCTAGAAGTGGCCCGTAAGCGTTACCAATTGGCCCTGGACCTAAGGAGGGAGGCAGAAAAGCACCGCCAACGCGTTTGGCAGCTCATAGAGGAGAAGCTACGCCGGCAGAACACCCCCAAGTGATATCCCCTCTGGCCCCTTGACATAGCTAAGGAAGGGGGCTACATAATAGGGGAGCCATGGCGAGGCAATTAGAGATCCTGGCCGAAGGACAAGGCGAATATCACCCCGTAGACCCCGATGGATTCCGCCAATGGGTACGAGACCATAAGAAGCGGGCCCTAGTGCCCAAGCTCATGACCGAGAAGGAGGCCATCGAGAGGTTCGTCCAAGACGGCGATTACCTGGTCTATGAGTGCAACTACCTGCAGCGGGGCCCGGCGGCCCTCATCAGAGAGATCATCAGGCAACGCAAGAAGAACCTGTGGCTAGGGGCCAAGTTCACCTGGGTGGCTGCCGCCTTGCTGGTGGAGGCCGGCTGCGTCTCCAAGATGGACGTGGGATTCTTCCTCTTCGGCCCCGTTGTGGAGAGGGCAGCTAAGGAGGGGCGCATCAAGATATACGAGTACTCCAACGTGGTGATGACCAACCGCATCAAGGCCGGGGCCATGGGCATACCATTCATACCCGTGCGCTCCTTTGGCGGCACCGATGGCTTCAAGTACTCGGGGGCCAAGATCATCAGCGACCCTTACACCGGGCAGCCCACCGTCATCGTCCCCGCCCTCAACCCCGACGTGGCCATCATCCACGTGCACCAGGCCGATGTCTATGGCAATGCCCGCATCTTCGGCACGGGCATCTCCGATGCCGAGTCAGCCATGGCCTCCAGGAAGGTCATCATCTCCGCCGAGGAGATCGTAGACACGGAGGAGATACGCCGTAACCCGGGCCTCACCGTCATCCCCTACTACTGTGTGGACGCCGTGGTGCACCTCCCCTTCGGCGCCTACCCAGGGGAGATGGCCGGCCGCTACGCCTCAGACGTGGAGCACGTGGTGGAGGTGGTGGGGCGCACCATGCGCGGAGGCCTGCAGGAATACCTGGAGAAATGGGTCTACGGGGTGGAAAGCCACCAGGAGATGCTAGACAAGCTGGTGGGGTGGCGCAAGCTCCAGCAGCTCCTGCAGAGGGCCACCATAAAGGAGGGATACATGCCATGATCCAGATGCATCCTGCCAAGGGGGAAAAGGCAGCCTACTTCAACGAGCGGGAGCACCAGATCTGTGTTATGGCCCGCCTTATTGAGGACGGCAAGACCTATTGGGTGGCAGGGGGCGGGACTCCCATGGCCTCCATCCTCCTGGCCAAGAAGCTCTACGCCCCCAACGCCGTATACGTGACGGAGGACGGGGTGCTGGCCCCCGAGCCCGCCCTGCCCCTGGACCCCATCATGACCATGGTCAGCTCCCGCGCCAGCTACCGCGCCCTGCAGTGGGGCACCATGAACAGCGTGGGCTTCCACGCCCAGGTAGGGCTCATGGACTACGGCATCCTCAACACCCTCCAGGTGGATCCTTACGGCAACATCAACTCCACCCTCCTAGGCTCCTATGAGGCAGGGGAGTACCGTCGCTTCGGCGGGCCGGGAGGGGCCGACTCCATCGCCTCTCTGTGCTGGCGCACCATCCTCATGACAGACCATCAGAAGCGCAAGTTCGTGCCCCGGGTGGACTTCATCTCCTCCCCTGGCTTCCTGGACGGCTCCCCTGGGGCGCGAGAGCGGGCGGGCCTGCCCAGGGACACGGGCCCATACCTAGTCCTCACCCCATGGGCCCTGTTCGACTATGAGGACAGGTACCTGCGCCTCATCGGCATCTCCCCCTTTGTCACCGTGGAGCAGGTGCTGGCGGAGATGAGCTTCCGCCCCAAGATAGCCCCCCAGCTCCTCACTCTGGAGACGCCCACCGAGGAGGAGCTCACCATCCTGCGCACGGAGATCGACCCCCGCGGGCAGGTGACCATCCTGGGCGACATCGGACGCTGGATCCAGCGGCGGGAGGACGGCACCTACGGCCCCGCCGAAGAGGCCGGCCGGGGCGGCGGCGACCCCAACCTACCCCGCAGCTGGTAGGGCATAGGGTCCCCAGCCCCCTGACCTGCCCCACCATACTCTCGCCTCTGTAGGCATCCCTGCGACATGGCAGCGTCCGCCCCGCCCCGTCATCCCCTATCATGGCCAGATGGTCCACTGTGAGGATGGACAAGTGGCCATCGCGCGTTGGCCAAGTGGTTGACAGAGGCTTAGAAAGTCGGCTACCCTCCTATGTAAGGATAGGTCGATAGGAGGGCTTCGCCCGCGGAAAAGGGGATAGCCCTTGTACCGGCCGAGTCTGTAGCGCCCCTGGGCTAAACACCAGCGAGAAAGGAGGTTATACACATGAGCCGGGAAGTCGTTGGGACTGGCCCCGGGGGCGCTGGGCTCTCCCGCAGTCATCTCCTTGGCGGTTCCGCCTGGGCGCCATCGCTGAGGGCAGCCAAGAAGGCCATGCTCACGCCTGGCGTGTAATAACTTGCTGCTACAAGCGTTGAATTGATGGATGCCAGGATGGATAGCCCAGGTGGGCCAAAGGTTGACCAACTTATTGGCCAGGTGGACAATGGAAGTTTGGCCATGGAGCGTGGTGGCAACTTTGTAGCCACTGCAGGGAGCGTCCTGAGGAGAGGACGCCGGAGAGGCCCCTGGTGGGGATGGGGCAGGGCCCTGGCCCTACCGTGACCGTTAGAAGTGCGAAGAAGAGCATAGGGGGGAGATAGAATGTGGCATAAGATAGGTAGAGGGATAGTCGCCTGGTGGCGGGCCCTGGGCGACATGCGGGGCGAGGTGCGCCTGGCCCTGGCCCTGGGCGCCGCATTAGCAGTGCTGGCCCTCGCGCTAGTAAGTATAGGGGAGCTCGGCCCAGCCCGGGACCCCATGGGTGCACTTGCAACAGGGAATGGCAGCCCAGATGAGTGCGATGATCCCGATGACAAGGTTCCCCCGCCGGATGAAATTATTGGGGAGTCCTTCTCAGAAACAGCAGCCACGTTGAAGGCGCCCGACGGGCAGGTGATCACCGCGATATGCATCAAGTCTGGGAAAAAGATGTTTGGCGGCAGTGGACACAGTGGCCGCATCACTGAGGACGGGTTGTACGGCGGCCCCCATCCCGGGTCCAACTGCTATGATGTCAGCGGGTTGGGGACGGATACCGTTAAGGTAGTGAAGACTGATAATGGGCCCAGTTGCCAGGACCTGAGTCACATAGACATATTCTACGGCGACGCGTCTCCCACTCCCATTCCCGCTCCTTCTCCTTATCCCACTACTCCCACCTGGCCGCCAGCCCAGGAGACGCTACAAGCGTTGAATTGATGGATGCCAGGATGGATAGCCCAGGTGGGCCAAAGGTTGACCAACTTATTGGCCAGGTGGACAATGGAAGTTTGGCCATGGAGCGTGGTGGCAACTTTGTAGCCACTG